>Ga0209347_1000091_pt1 | contig 254583 bp, 250 predicted proteins | sample AutmiccommuBRH23_FD_187382 | JGI IMG/M metagenome (GOLD analysis project Ga0209347, IMG submission 187382) | Deep subsurface microbial communities from Mt. Terri, Switzerland - Autotrophic microbial communities BRH/23 (SPAdes) (version 2) | ecosystem: Environmental > Aquatic > Deep subsurface... | reverse complement strand
TCCACATACGAAAACAACGACCCCGTCCGCTCGTCAGAACCCCGCATCTCCAGCCCTCAAGCCTCGCTCAAGGAAGTGAATCATGCCGAGTCCCGCGCCGCTACGGACTTCTTCAACAGCCTGCTAGAGCCCTTTCCGATCTGATCGCTTCAATCAGATCGGATAAAAAGGGCTCTAAATCATAAAGTTAGAGCATTTTTCGGTCCGATAACCGCATCACACTTATCGGAAAATGCTCTAGGCCCCTATAACGGCAGTGGCAGGCACAAGAGCCAGCAGGTGAGCCACCGCAAGATCCCGGCCCGGACGGGGTTCAGAAACCCGCGTCCCTCGCGCTCGGCCGCCGCATGGGCGGATTTGAGCTGATAATACCAGAGGGAGGGTCGGTCGGGATCGCCGGCGAAGAGGCCCAAGGGACCGCCCGCCCGGCGGATGGTCTCCAGCCGTTCCAGGATCTGCGCGTCTTGCCGCAGAAAGCGGGCGCCCAGCACCGACAGCGGGGCCGAAATCAGGCGAAGCCAGGGTTTGTCGGCATAGATCAGGTTGCGGATCATGACCTGCCCCTCGCCGAGGGGGGGGGTGATCGTCGTCAGATTGTTGACCTTGATCCGCCCGCCGAGGATCCGCTCGTTGCGGACGCTGGGAAGCCTGAACTCGATCTCGATCGATTGTTGTCCGGCCAGCTCATAAATGGGCGCTGAGGCGAACTCGTCCACAGCCCGCGCTGTGAAGCCATAGGGCGAGGGGGCATAGGCCTTGGTCTTCACCCGCCGGCCCTTTGAGGGCGGTCGCCACCACCAGGATTTGTGGATCATCGGCACGTGAGCTGGATCGACTAGGCCAAGCACAGCCTGATCAAAGTCGCACCGGGCCCGTACGGCGCTTTCGGCAATCTTGACCACGCCCTCTGACAGGGTCGGCAAAGGCGGCGCCTGATCCGGGTCCCCCAGGCAGACCCAGATCAGGCTGTCGGAGTCCCTGACGGCCAGTCGCCGATGGTCGGTCTGCGCCTGCGCGATCAGTCCGGCCGAGTCACGGCTGACAAGAATCTCCTCGTCGATCAGGCAAAGGGAGAGGGAACCTGCCCGCCGCAGCTCCGCGGCGGTGGCGACCACATACCAGCTTGAGCGGGGAGGTCCGACCATCCGCAGATCTGAGGATGGGTTCGAGACACCCTCCGAGAGAACGGGCGGCGTGGCGGGGGCGTCCTGGCCCTGCGGGAGGTCGGACGGGTCTGTCGCGGGACTTTCCAGCAAGTCGGTCCACTCGGTGACAGCTGACCGCCCGGGCCCAAGGGCCATGTGCGGAGTTATCCGGGGGATAGGCGCCCGGCTAAGCCACCCGCAACCGCAGGTCCGACGACAACCTCACCATGCTCAAGCTGTGGATAAAGCGCAAGGCCGCCAGGCCCCTACGACTGTCATGGCGGGGACCTGCTCAGATAGCGGGCGCCTTCTCCACGAAGGAGTCGATCACCTTCTTGTCGCCGGCCTTTTCGAAGGCGACCGTCAGCTTATTGCCCTCAATGGCGCGGACCTGGCCATAGCCGAACTTCTGGTGGAACACCCGGTCGCCGCGGGCAAAGGCGCTGCTTGAAGCTGACGGGTCAGAGACGGCGACCAGACGGCCCTCGCCCTCGATCACCTGCTGTCGGCCCGGATGGCTGCCCTGATAGCCGCGGTCCTGGGCCCGGCGCCAGCCGGGCGAGGAATAGCCCGAGCCGAAGCTGGGGCTCTCATCCCAACGGCTGCCGTGCTGCTGCATGCCCGGGCCGCCGCCGTAATAGCCGGTGTCTGAGGCGGCCTCCACATGGGCGATGGGCAGTTCGTCGACGAAGCGCGACGGCAGCTGGCTGGTCCAGCGGCCATAGACCTGGCGATTGGCGGCGAAGGAGACATGGGCCTGCTCACGGGCGCGGGTGATGCCCACATAGGCCAGGCGCCGTTCCTCCTCGAGGCCCTTCTCGCCACTCTCGTCCATGGAGCGCTGCGAGGGGAAGACCCCTTCCTCCCAGCCGGGCAGGAAGACCAGGGGAAACTCCAGGCCCTTGGCCGAGTGCAGGGTCATGATCTGCACGGCGTCCTCGCCGGCCCCGCGGTCCAGATCCATGACCAGGGAGACGTGCTCCAGATAGGCGCCCAGGGTCTCGAAATTGCCCATGGACTGGACGAGTTCCTTGAGGTTCTCCAGCCGTGTCTGGGCGGTGGGCGTCTTGTCCAGGCGAAGCGCGTCGGTATAGCCGCTCTCCTCCAGCACCATCTCGGTCAGCCGGCTATGGTGCTGGGTCTCGGCCTGCGCGCGCCAACGGTCCAGGTCGCGCAGGAAGTTGGCCAGGGATGTGCGGGTGCGCGCGGCCAGTTCGTCAGTGAGCACAATCTGGCGCGCCGCCGTCGCGGCCGAGACGCCGTTCAGCCGGGCGATCTGCAGCAGCTTCTGGACGGTGGTCTCGCCGATCCCGCGCTTGGGAACGTTGACGATCCGCTCAAAGGCCAGGTCGTCATCCTCGGACTGGATCAGCCGCAGATAGGCGTGGGCGTCGCGGATCTCGGCCCGCTCGAAGAAGCGCGGTCCCCCCACCACGGTGTAGGGGATCTGGAGCAGGACGAAGCGCTCTTCAAAGGCGCGCATCTGGAAGGAGGCGCGCACCAGGATGGCCATGTGCTTGTAGGGGCGGGGATCGCGCTCGGTGGTTCCCTTGCGGGCGCGCTCGATTTCGTCGGCGATCAGCCGGCTCTCGGCCTCGCCGTCCCAGACCCCGCGGACCACCACCTTCTCGCCGCCATCTGCCTCGGTCCACAGGGTCTTGCCCAGGCGCGATTTGTTGGTCGCGATAAGGCCTGAGGCCGCCCCCAGGATATGGCTGGTGGAGCGGTAGTTGCGCTCCAGCCGGATGACCTTGGCGCCGGGGAAGTCCCGCTCGAAACGCAGGATGTTATCCACCTCGGCGCCGCGCCAGCCATAGATCGACTGGTCGTCGTCGCCGACGCAGCAGACGTTCTGCCGCTTCTGGGCCAGCAGGCGCAGCCACAGATACTGGGCGACATTGGTGTCCTGGTACTCGTCCACCAGGATGAATTTGAAGCGGTCGTGATACTCGGCCAGCACGTCGGGCTGCGAGGTGAAGATGGTGATGTTGTGCAGCAAGAGGTCGCCGAAGTCGCAGGCGTTCAGCACCCGCAGCCGCTCCTGATAGAGCCGGTAGAGCGCCTGGCCGCGATTGTTGGCGAAGGCCGCGCCCTCGGCGGGCGGCAGGCGGTCTGGCGTCCAGCCGCGGTTCTTCCAGTGGTCGATCAGCCCTGCCAGGGCCTTGGCGGTCCACCGTTTGGAATCGATGTTCTCGGCCTCAAGCAACTGCTTGAGCAGCCGTTCCTGATCGTCGGTGTCGAGGATGGTGTAGCTGGACTTCAGGCCCACCAGCTCGGCGTGGCGGCGCAGAATCTGGGCTGCGACGGAGTGGAAGGTGCCCAGCCACCGCAGGCCCTCGGCCTCAGGCCCGATGATGGCGGCGATCCGCTCACGCATCTCCCGGGCGGCCTTGTTGGTGAAGGTGACAGCCAGCAACTCCCAGGGCTTGGCGCGGCTGGTGGTCAGGATGTGCGCCAGCCGCGTTGTCAGCACACGGGTCTTTCCGGTGCCAGCGCCGGCCAGGACCAGGACAGGACCCTCTACCGTCTCGACGGCTTCCCGCTGCTCGGGGTTCAGGCCCTGCAGGTAGTCGGGCGCATGACCAGGCCCGCCGACGCGGGCAAGGTCGCTGATCTTCGGGGCGGGGACGGCGGAGACTGATTCAGGAACGGACATCGGAACATATGTAGCACATGCGCGCCGCCGCTTAAGGCCCTCAGGCCAGCATCCAGTCTCCCAATGCGGAAGACGCGACCCCCACCAGGATCATCTGAGCGCCGCCTGCCATGCTGATCACCGTATCGGGGCCTGAGGCGGCCAGGGTCCAGGTCGTGCCCGGGTCAAAGCGCACCCGGTCGCCTTCGGCGCTGTTGAAGTCCAGCACACGGTCGACGCCGGCGTCGCCGAAGGTGTTGAAAATGTCGGCGCCTGCGCCGCCGCTGATCGTGTCATCGCCCCGGTCGCCGGAAATCCAGTCGTTTCCAGGTCCGCCAAACAGCTGGTCCTCCCCCTGGCCGCCGCGGATCAGGTCGTTTCCGTCGCCCCCATGGCCGGTGTCGGCGCCGAGATTGCCATAGACGATGTCGTCGCCGGCCTCGCCATGCAACAGATCATTGTCCTTGCCGCCGACCACCCAGTCGCCGCCCCCTGCGCCCCACAGGGTATCGGCCCCGACATTGCCGTGGAGATCATCGAAGTCCGCGCCGCCCCAGATCTGGTCAGCCCCATCCATGCCGCGCAGATAGCTGCGGCCGTCCCCGCCGCGGATCAGGTTGTCGGCGCTGTTGCCCAGGATGGTGTCAGCGCCCGGCCCGGCGATGACGTTCTCAATCACCGTGTTGTAGGCAAGCCCCAGATTGTCGGTCCAGGTGTAGGTCTCCGGCTTCAGGATGTGCTCGTTGAAGAAGTCCTGCGCCCAAGGAAAGCGAACCAGCATCTCGGCGATCTGGGCCTGGGCGGTGAACTGGGCGATGGAGGAATAGGCCCCGGGCGCCAGATCGATCACCGAACCGCGGGTGTGACCCGACAGGTCGAAGGTGTCGACGCCGCCGGCGTCATAGATGGCCTGGAAGAAGGGGCGGCTCTGGTCCCAACTGTAGGTCGTGTCGCCAGCCCCGGTGGCCGGATCAGCGCCATAGCGGGTCTGAATGGCCAGGATGTCGAAGACCATCGGCGTCTCGGGCGCCACCCGCGTGGGGTTGATCTGCACACCTGTCGAAGTGGCGACCGCCTGCCAGTGCAGGCTGTCCACCGGCTCGGTGTAGGACATCACCGTATAGCGCTTGGAGTCATAGGCGGTTGGAAGGGTGGTCCCCTCCTCGAACGGGTGCTTCAGCCCAAGGGCGTGGCCGAGCTCATGGATCGTGGCGCCGAAGTCAAAGCCGCCCATGTTGAAGCTGGACTCAGCCTCCTCGTGGCTGATCCAGATGTCGCCCATATAGGGTTGGCCAGCGCCGCCATAGCTTGCGGGATAGTAGGCGAAGCCCCAGGAGGGGTCGCCATCCACCTCGTCGTCCACCGCCGCCACATCGGTGAACGCCACCCGGATCTGACCAGGCGAGGTGACGTCGTCTGTCTGCACGAACCGGCTGGCGATCAGCCGGTCCCAGGTGTCGACCGCGGCGGAAAACCTCAGGCTCTGGGCGCTGTTGAGCACGCCATAGCCGGTCACGGTGGGCTCCTCGCCGGCGTCATAGCCGGGCCAGGTCGAACCTTCCCGCGGGATGCTGTAGGTGATGGTCGAGCCGCCCCACCACCGGGTGGCGGTGAGCAGGCTGGCGACAATACTGCTGGCGTCGGGGGCGGCCATGAACGCTCTCGCGCTGAGATAGAGAACGACTTCAATAGCCTAGGATCGGGCGCAAGCCCGTAACGAAGTGCTAATAGCCCGGTCTGGTCACCTGGAAGTGACCCTCGCACCAACCCCATGAGACGCTGATGCCCGACATGCCGCCCCCGATGGTTTCCGAGGTCCAGGTCACCGCGCCGCGCCTGGCGCCCAGCCCTGCGGACCTCGCCTTTTCCATCGCGCGGGTAGGACGGGAGGATCTGGCCAACAGTCCGCGCCTGGACGAGGCCCTGCGGGCCGAGCCTGGGGTCTCCCTCTTTCGACGCACAGGCAGCGAGGTCGCCAACCCGACCATCCAGGGCCTGTCGCTGCGGGCGATCGCCCCCTCGGGCGCCGGCCGGGCCCTGGTGACCCTGGATGGCGCGCCACAGAATGATCCCTTTGGCGGCTGGGTGATCTGGTCGGCTCTTCCGCCAGAGGGGCTGGCGGGCGCCGACATCATCAAGGGGGCCGGCGCTGGACCCTATGGGGCGGGCGCCCTGACCGGCGTGGTGGCTTTGCAGGAGCGTGAGCCGCGGTCGGGGCTTTCGGCGCTCGACCTCTCGGCCGGCGAGTATGGGACCTATCGGGGCGCCGCAGCCTTCGGCGCCGAACACCTGACGGTGGTGGTCTCAGGTCTCACTCAGGACGGCTATGTGCCCGTCCGAGGGGCGGGCCGAGGGGGGGTGGACCAGGCCGCAGGCCTTGATCAGGTTTCCGCCGCCGCACGGCTGCAAGGCCAGGTGGCGGGGATCAACGCCGCTTTCCGTCTTACCGCCTTCGAAGAGCGCCGGGGCGGCGGTGTTGAGGGCGTGGATTCCGAGGCCAGCGGCGGTGCGGCGACCCTGTCCCTGGCTCAACCCTCGGCTACCGACGCCGGCGGCTGGCGACTGCAGGCCTGGCTGCGCACCAGCGACCTGAAGAACCGCTTCGCCGCGGTGGAGGCCGATCGTTCGGCCAGCCGCCCGGCCGCCGAACAGCTGGCGACCCCGGCCCTGGGCTACGGCCTGAACGCCGCCTGGCGGGCGGTGAACGGTCCCTGGACCTGGGAGGTCGGCGCCGACCTGAGGGTCGCCGACGGGGAGACCCGCGAGCACTTCCGCAATCTGGGCGCAGGCTTCACCCGCGGCCGCGTGGCCGGTGGGCGCACTCAGGTGGGCGGTGTCTACGGCGAGGCCACCCGGGCAGGGGAGCGGCTGCTGCTCACCGGCGGCCTGCGGCTGGACGGCTGGGAGGCCAGCGAAGCTCGGCGCATCGAGCGCGACCTGAACGGCGGCGCAACCCTGTTGGACGTCCGCGCGCCCGACCGCAGCGGCACGACGCCCACGGGCCGTCTTGGCGCTCGCTATGAGCTGAACGAGGCCACCTATATTCGTGGAGCGGCCTATTCCGGTTTTCGGCCGCCCACTCTCAACGAACTGCATCGCCCTTTCCGGGTGGGCAATGACATCACCGAGGCCAACCCCGCCCTGGAGCCGGAACAACTGTTTGGAGTCGAGGCGGCTATCGGCGGGCAGGGGGCGTTCGCGTGGTCGGCGGGTGTCTTCTTCAACCGTCTGGAGGACCCGATCACCAATGTGACCATTGGACAGGGGCCAGGGTCCTTCCCCATAGCGGGTTTCGTGCCAGCCGGTGGGGTGCTGCGCCAACGCCAGAACGCCGGCGCCATTGAGGCTTGGGGGTTGGAGGTTTCGGCTGATCGCGACTTTGGCGCCTGGACGTTGCGCTTCGATGCGGTGGCCACGCGGGCCGAGGTGGATGGCGGGTCTGTGGCGCCGCAGCTGGACGGCCTGCGCCCGGCCCAGACCCCGGAAATCGCCGCCACCCTCGGCCTCGCCTGGGCGGCCAGCGAGCGCCTGCGCGTGTCAGGTCAGGTCCGGCATGAAGGCCAGCGCTATGAGGACGACCTCAACAGCCGCACCCTGGCTGCCGCAACGACACTGGACCTCCGGGTCGCTTGGAAAACTGGACCCGACGCGGAGGTCTACTTGGCGGGTGACAACCTGTTCGATGCAGATATCGAGGCCGGTATCAGCGGTGATGGTTTGGTGACTCTGGCCGCCCCCCGCATGGTTCGGATCGGCTACAGCCTGCGGCGCTAAGGCCTGGCGGGTGTGATCACCGAAGCCGAGCGGCTCAGCGATCACACCCGTTTTCGTATGCTAGTAAGACCTTAGTTGGCGCCCGCCGCGACGCCATTGGCCTGCATCGCTTGGCCGATCCGCAGCCGGAGCGCCTCGTCGTTCTGAGCGGCCTGGGCGATCAGATTGTATTGCTGCGGGGTGAGGCCCGCCTGCTGCACGGCCTGACCCATTTCGGTGGCCGCCTGCCGCTGGAGCTCGGTGCGGGCCGCATCGTCGGTCGCCGCCTCGATCTGGGGGCTGTATTTCTCGCTCAGGCTGGTCACCTGGTTCATGGCCAGGGTGAAGCTGTTGATCATTTCGTCGGTGATTTCGGCCGACGCCTGCGGGGCGGCCTGTTCCTGCGGCGCCTGAGCCGGGGCGGTCTCCTGAGCCTGAACGGCGGTCGCGCCAAGGGCGGCGATCATGGCGGAGGCGGCGAGGAGGGGGAGCGTCTTGCGCATGTCTGGTGTCCTTTTCGGGTGACGACAGACCGGCAGCCCGTCGAGGCGCCGGATAATTCGCATCACGAACCAGTGTGTCAACGCCAGCGCCCAAGATGGGCCAAATCGTCACGTTTCCGACAAAAACCCGCCAAGACATCCCTCAGACAACGAAGTTTTTACGTCGCCTGAGGGGCAGGCCTGCGACCTGCTAAAGGGACCTAGGCCTGGTCCGCCTCTGCCGCGGCCATGTCTGCGGCGGCTTTCGCCATCATCTTCTGGAAGACGCCGCTGCGGATCAGTTCACGCCGTTCCTCCAGGCCCCGGTGCAGTTCTTCCAGCACCTTGGCCGCCGGCGCCTGTTGCTGGATTGCGGCCCAGTAGGCGGCGACCTTGGGCGTGGAGGGGATGGGATTGTCCATGCCCACCGATGGCAGGACGTTGTCCACCAGGAAGAGGCCCGGCACGATGGCGCAGTCGGCCAGGGTCAGGCGGCCTGCGCAGGCGAAGCCATCCTCGCCGATCATCTTGTCCAGGGCCTTGATGTTGCGCACCACCTGGCCGCCAAGCAGATCAACGATCCCCTGGTTACGGGTGTCGGCCCGGGACTGGGGCGAGAGCATGAACATGTTGTTCATGATGTAGATGTCGCCGATCCGGGCGAGGGTCCGAATCTGGGCCGTTTCCCGAGACGTGGCCCCCAGCATCGAGGGCTCGGGATAGCGTTCCTCAAGATACTCAGCGATGACCTCGGACTCCACCATGGGCTCACCGTCTCCCTCCAGCACGGGAATACGGCCGATGGGATAGTCTTTGCGGAACTGCGGCGTCCCGAAGGTGGCCGGACGGGCGATCTCGATATCGGTGATGCCCTTGGCGTAGATCTGCATCCGCACGCGGGCGGAATAGGGGCTCAGGTCCCCCGAATAGAGCGTCAGCGACATCTAGGTCATCCTGGTGGCGTTTGGAAAACGAGGCGGAGCACTTCGCGACCCATGTTGCCGCAGGTCGGCGGCGACCGCCACCGGATTGGTCGTGCCCGTCGTATCGATCAACGTGGTAGGAAGCGCGCCGCGTCCTCAATCACGCCGCTGGTGCCTCTTGAACTACCGCCACGCCTTCCACGCTGGAAACTTTGCTGACCTGGTCAAGCATGCCGCGCTCCTCTGGCTGCTGGCCCAGATGCAGGGCGACGAGCGGTCGCTGCAGGTGATCGATACCCATGGCGGGGCGGGCCTCTATGATCTGCGCGGGCCAGAGGCCAGACGCTCTGGCGAGGCTGAGGCCGGTCTCATGCGCCTGTTGGCGCAGACGGCTCCCGCTCTGGAGATGGCCGCTCTGATCGCAGCGGTGGCGGAGGCGAACGGGGGCAAGGAGACCATCCTCTATCCGGGGTCGCCCTGGCTGATCGCCCGAACCCTTCGGGTGGGCGATCGATACGACGTCTTTGAGATGCAGCCCGACGAGCATGCCCGGCTCTCGGAGCTGTTGGCCGGACGGTCCGGTGTGACCACCTACTGTGCTGACGGCTTTGCAGGCGCGGCGGGCGTTATGGGAACCGCCGCCCGACGACTGGTGCTCATCGATCCGCCCTTTGAGCGGGCCGACGACTACGAGCGCAGCTGCGACCTGGCCGCCGAGGCCCTTGGTCGCGACCCGGCGACGACCCTCCTGATCTGGCTGCCGCTCAAGGACCTGCATACCCTGGACGTCTTCGTTCGAGATCTGGAGGACGCCTGCGAGCCGGCGCCCCTTCTGATCGCCGAGGCGCGGATGCGGCCGCTTGAGGATCCCATGAAGATGAATGGTTGCGCCCTGGCCCTGGTCAATCCGCCCGCTGGAGCCCAGCCGGTGCTGCAGGCGATCTGCGAGGCGGTGGTCGCTGGGGCGCAGGGCGGCAAGGCCCAGGTCTGGCCCGCGGGGTGAGCGGCGGCATGCTCAAACGGGTCTTCGATGTCGCCGGGGCGCTGGTGGGGCTGGCCCTGCTATGGCCCGTCCTGCTCATCATCGCGGTCGCGGTGCGTCTGGACTCGCCAGGACCGGCGATCCATTGGTCGCGGCGGATCGGCCGTAACAACGGCATCTTCCTGATGCCCAAGTTTCGCAGCATGCGGATCGACACCCCTGATGTCGCCACCCATCTGCTCGATGATCCACAGCGGTGGATCACGCCCCTGGGGCGGTTCCTGCGACGGACCAGCCTGGATGAATTTCCGCAACTTTGGAGCGTGCTGACGGGGCAGATGAGCCTGGTCGGGCCCAGGCCCGCCCTGTTCAATCAGGATGACCTGATCGCCCTGCGGACAGAAGCTGGAGTCCATCGGCTTCGCCCCGGCGTCACCGGCTGGGCTCAGATCAATGGTCGGGACGATCTGCCCATCCCGGAAAAGGTGCGTCTAGACGCCGAGTACGCCGCCCGACAGAGCCTGATCTTCGACATCCGCATCATTCTCGTCACTCTGCGCGCAGCCGTGGCGGCTCGAGGCGTGTCCCACTGAGCGCCTGAGCCGGTCTGGGCGCTGGCCTCTGATTGACGCCGGCCAAGGGCCGTCGCAACACTCGATCCCCCACGACCCATCGGGACACCCCATGACGACCAGACCCGCCGCCCGCGGCCTCATGATCACCCTGGCTTCCCTTGCGGTTTTGGCGGGCGCCTCGCCTGCGGCGTCGGAAAGCCCGGCAGCGCGGGCGGTGGACGCCCGCCAGGCTGGCTTCAAGCAGATTGGCGCCGCCTTCAAGGCTGTGAACGACGAGCTGCGGGCCGGCAAGCCTGACATGGCCGCCCTCGCGGCTGCGGCCGCCCGGTTGGAAAGTCATGCGGCTCAACTCCCGACCTGGTTTCCGCGGGGAAGCGGTCCTGAGTCTGGGGCCAAGACCAAGGCCAGGGCGACCGTGTGGGCCGATGCGGCCGGCTTTGCGGATGCGGCGGCCAATCTGAAGGCGCAGGCCAGCCGCCTGAACGCTCTGACCCGTGATGGCGACCTGGGCGCGGTGCGCAAGCAGGCTGCTCAGGTGGGCGCCGCGTGCAAGACCTGCCACACGGCCTATCGCGCGGAAGACTGAGTCGGCGGCCCGACCTTCATCCCATGAAAAACCCCGCCGCCCGAAGGCGACGGGGCAGATATTCGGGGCAGATCCCGCAGCCCTCAGCCGACCGAGCGGTCGGCGGCTTCCCGCAGGCAGCCCAGCCAGGCGTCTTCCCGGGCCTTCTCGGCGGCGCGCAGCTTTTCCTCGGCTTCCTGGACGCCAGCATCGTGCTTGCGCCATTCGGCCACCGCGCCCTCACGGGCGGCGCGGGCGGCCTCCATGGTCGGGAAGCGGGCGAGCACGGCGCGCACCGAATAGCTCACCGGCGGGCCGACGGTTTCCCGGTCGGGATAGAAGCCCGTCACGGAGTCCCCGGCTTCCTTTTCAATATGGAAGACGTCGGCCCAACCGGCGTGATGGCGCATCAGGGCCCAGGGCCGTTCGATCTGGTCGGTCATCAGGCACTCCTCAAGTTCGGTGGCGGGAAAATAGCGCAGGAACGAGCCGGTCTCCAATCGCATCCGCAAAGGAATTGCAAGTCGTCCAGCGCACTGGGGGCGGCAGGGCCATCGCCGGGGCTCGGCGCCGACGGTCTCCGCCCCTCTCTCTGAAAAGTGATCGCGCCTCTTCCGGGGGCGGTTGGGCCGATTTGGGGCCGATTGCGGGCTCCCAAAGGCGCGGCTTGGAAGAACATTTCAATTCCAGTGCGTCTGCCCCATCGACAAGGGCTGTTCTTGCCGGGTAAATGCGCGGTTCCAACGCGCGTCCAAAACGGCCCTTCGGGGCCGCGCAGGCGTGCGCCCGTAGCAAGTGGAAGGGAGTCCGTATGGGGGCGCCAGAGCGGCAAGGATTGTATGATCCGCGTAACGAGCATGATGCGTGCGGCGTAGGGTTTGTAGCCAATATTAAAGGCCGCAAATCGCATGAAGTCGTGCAGGCGGGTCTGCAGATTCTGGTCAATCTGGATCACCGCGGCGCGGTGGGCGCTGACCCCCTGGTCGGCGACGGCGCCGGGATTCTGATTCAGATCCCCGACGGGCTGTACCGCGCCTGGGCCAAGGACAACGGCGTCGATCTGCCGCCGGCCGGCGAATACGCTGTGGCCATGTGCTTCCTGCCGGCTGACGAGGCCGCGCGCGAGGTCGCCGTGGCCCAGTTCGAACACTTCATGAAGGTCGAAAAGCAGCCGGTTCTCGGCTGGCGCGACGTGCCGGTGAACCTGGACGGCATCGGCCAGGCCGTGCTCGACGCCATGCCGGTGATCCGCCAGGCCTTTATCGGCCGCGGCCCCACCATCAAGGATCAGGACGCCCACGAGCGGAAGCTGCTGGCGGTGCGCAAGCAGATCCAGAACCCGATCGCCCAACTGGCCGAGAAGAAGGGCCTTCCGGGCCTGAAGGACCTCTATCTGCCGTCCCTGTCGACCCGGACGGTGGTCTATAAGGGTCTGCTGTTGGCTGGCCAGGTGGGGACCTTCTACGAAGACCTTGCCAATCCCCTGGCGGAGTCCGCGCTCGCCCTTGTGCACCAGCGCTTCTCCACCAACACCTTCCCATCCTGGCGGTTGGCGCACCCCTACCGGTTTATGGCCCACAACGGTGAGATCAACACCGTCCGCGGTAACGTGAACTGGATGAACGCCCGTCGTCGGGGCATGGAATCCGAGCTGCTCGGCGCCGACCTCGACAAGATGTGGCCGCTGATCCCGCACGGTCAGTCCGACACCGCCTGCCTCGACAACGCCTTGGAGCTGCTGCTGGCCGGCGGCTACTCCCTGGCCCACGCGGTGATGATGCTCATTCCCGAAGCCTGGGCTGGCAATCCGCTGATGGATTCCAAGCGCAAGGCTTTCTACGAGTACCACGCGGCCCTGATGGAGCCCTGGGATGGCCCCGCTGCGGTGGCCTTCACCGATGGCCGCCAGATCGGCGCCACCCTCGACCGTAACGGCCTGCGTCCCGCTCGCTTCGTCATTACCGACCAGGACCATGTGATCATGGCCTCGGAGGTCGGCGTGCTGCCCGTTGAGGACGAGCGTATCGTCCGCAAGTGGCGCCTGCAGCCGGGCAAGATGCTCCTCATCGACATGGAGGAGGGGCGCATCATCGAGGACGAGGAGATCAAGGCCTCGCTCGCCAGCGCCAAGCCCTATGAGGAGTGGCTGGCCGAGACCCAGTTCAAGCTTGAGGATCTGGACGAGGCCGAGGACGCCGACGCGGCTTCCGCCGATCACCCGGCTGTCCTGCTCGATCGTCAACAGGCCTTTGGCTACACCCAGGAAGACCAGCAGTTCTTCCTGGAACCCATGGCGCGCCTGGGGGATGACCCCATCGGCTCCATGGGCGCCGATACGCCCATCGCCGTGCTCTCCCAGCGGCCAAAGCTGATCTACGAGTACTTCAAGCAGAACTTCGCCCAGGTCACCAATCCGCCCATCGACCCGATCCGCGAGGAACTGGTGATGAGCCTGGTCTCGATGATCGGGCCTCGGCCGAACCTGCTCGGCCGTCAGGCCGGGTCGCACAAGCGCCTGGAAGTGGCTCAGCCGATCCTCACCAATGAGGCCCTGGCCAAAATCCGGTCGATCAATGAGCTGCTGGACGGCGCCTTCCGCACCGCCACCCTGGACGCCACCTGGCCGGCCGACGAAGGCGCCGGCGGGCTTGAGCGGGCCCTGGACGGGCTTTGCCGGGAAGCCACGGACGCAGTTCTGGCCGGCATGAACATCCTGATCCTGTCGGATCGGGCCGTCAGCGCCGACCGCATCCCGATCCCGGCGGCCCTGGCCACCGCGGCGGTTCACCATCACCTGATCCGTCAGGGCCTGCGCATGCAGACCGGCCTCGTCATCGAGACCGGCGAAGCCCGCGAAGTGCACCACTTCTGCGTTCTGGCGGGCTATGGCGCCGAGGCGGTGAATCCGTATCTGGCCTTCGAGACCATCGAGCAGCTGCGCGTGCAGAACAAGCTCGACATCTCGGCCAAGGACGCCCGCAAGAACTACATCAAGGCGGTGGGCAAGGGCATTTTGAAGGTCATGTCCAAGATGGGCATCTCGACCTATCAGTCCTATTGCGGCGCCCAGATCTTCGACGCGGTCGGCCTCAACTCTGAACTGATCGAAAAGTATTTCACCGGCACCGCCTCGACCATCGAGGGTGTCGGCCTGGGCGAGATCGCCGAGGAGGCCGTGCGTCGCCATCGGGACGCTTTCGGCGACAATCCGATCTACCGGCACATGCTGGATGTGGGCGGCTCCTACGCCTACCGCCTGCGTGGCGAGACGCACGCCTGGACTCCGGACTCGGTGGCGCGGCTGCAGCATGCCGTCCGCGGCAACCTGCCCGATGAGTACAAGGCCTTCGCCGCGAGCATCAACGAGCAGAGCGAGCGGCTGCTGACCATCCGCGGCCTGATGCGCTTCAAACTGGCGGACAAGGCGATTCCGATCGATGAGGTCGAGCCCGCCAGCGAGATCGTCAAGCGCTTCTCCACCGGCGCCATGAGCTTCGGCTCCATCAGCCGCGAGGCGCACACCACGCTGGCCATGGCCATGAACCGTATCGGCGCCCGGTCGAACACCGGAGAGGGCGGCGAGGAGCCTGATCGCTTCACGCCCCTGCCCAACGGCGACTCCATGCGCTCCAAGATCAAGCAGGTGGCGTCTGGCCGGTTCGGGGTCACGGCGGAATATCTGGTCAACGCCGACGACATCCAGATCAAGATGGCCCAGGGCGCCAAGCCCGGGGAGGGCGGTCAGCTGCCCGGCCACAAGGTCGACAAGGCCATCGCCAAGGTGCGCCATTCGACGCCTGGCGTCGGTCTGATCAGCCCGCCGCCGCACCACGACATCTACTCGATCGAGGATCTGGCCCAGCTGATCCACGACCTGAAGAACGTCAACCCGAAGGCCCGCATCTCCGTGAAGCTGGTCTCCGAGGTCGGCGTCGGCACGGTGGCCGCGGGCGTCTCCAAGGCCCGCGCCGACCATGTGACTATCTCAGGTTTCGAGGGTGGCACCGGCGCCTCGCCGCTCACCTCCCTGACGCACGCGGGCTCGCCCTGGGAAATCGGCCTGGCCGAAACCCAGCAGACCCTGCTGCTGAACGGCCTGCGCTCGCGCATCGCCGTGCAGGTGGACGGGGGCCTGCGCACGGGTCGCGACGTGGCCATCGGGGCCCTGCTGGGCGCCGAGGAGTTTGGCTTCGCCACCGCGCCGCTCATCGCGGCCGGCTGCATCATGATGCGCAAGTGCCACCTGAACACCTGCCCGGTGGGCGTGGCCACCCAGGACCCCGTCCTGCGGGCCCGCTTCAACGGTCAGCCCGAGCACGTCATCAACTACTTCTTCTTCGTGGCCGAAGAGCTGCGCGAGATCATGGCCCTGCTGGGCGTCCGCACCCTCAATGAGATGGTCGGCCGCGTGGACCTGCTCGACGCTGCCCCTGCGGTGGATCACTGGAAGGCGCGCGGGGTTGACCTCTCGCGGCTGCTCTACCAGGCCCCGCTGGAGAACCCCAAAGGCCTGTGGAACACCGAGCAGCAGGATCATGGCCTGGCCATGGCCCTCGACCACCAGCTTCTGGCCGCGGCCCGCCCGGCGATCGAAAAGGGTGAGGCCGTCCGGGCCGAGTTCGAGATCCGCAACATCAACCGCACCGTGGGCGCGATGCTCTCGGGCGAGGTGGCCATGGCCCACGGCCATGCTGGCCTGCCCGACGGGACGATCTCCTTCACCTTCCGGGGCACCGGCGGCCAGAGCTTCGGGGCGTTCGCGGCCCGGGGTGTGACCCTGGAGCTGATCGGCGATTCCAACGACTATGTGGGCAAGGGGCTGTCAGGCGGTCGCGTCATCGTGCGCCAGCCGCCCAACTCCAAGCGCGAGCCGACCCAGAACATCATCATCGGCAATACGGTCCTCTACGGCGCTATCGCCGGCGAGGCCTATTTCGAGGGGGTGGCCGGCGAGCGTTTCGCCGTCCGCAATTCCGGCGCCGTGGCGGTGGTCGAAGGCGTGGGCGACCACGGCTGTGAATACATGACCGGCGGCGTGGTCGTGGTGCTTGGCGACACCGGCCGCAACTTCGCGGCGGGCATGTCGGGGGGGATCGCCTATGTCTATGATCCCACCAACCGGTTCGACGCCTTGTGTAACAAGGCCATGGTGGAGATTGAGCCCATCGCGCCGGCGACCGCCAGCGACCCGGCCGAGGACGCTCAGCGTCCGCGGCAGAAGTCGGTGTCTGTGGACGACAATGGCATGGGCGATGTCCTGGCCTTTGACGCCGAACGCCTGCGCATCCTCATCGAGCGGCACCAACTCTATACAGGCAGCGCCCGCGCCCGGATGATCCTGGAAAACTGGGACGCCGAGCTGGCCAATTTCCGCAAGGTGATGCCGACGGACTACCGTCGCGCACTGCTGGACCTGGCTCAGGAACGCAAGGCCGCCGCCGCCGTCGCCGCCGAATAAGACTGAAGATCGGAGCACCGTCATGGGAAAGCCCACCGGCTTCCTTGAGATCGAACGTCAGGACCGTGGCTACGAAAAGCCCGAAGAGCGCCTGAAGACCTGGAACGAGTTCGTCAAACCCCTGGCCCAGCCGGACCTGACCAAGCAGGCGGCCCGCTGCATGGACTGCGGGATTCCGTACTGTCACAACGGCTGTCCGGTGAACAACCAGATCCCGGACTTCAACAACCTCGTCTATCGCGAGCAGTGGTTGGCGGCGCTGGAAAACCTGCAGTCGACCAACAACTTCCCGGAGTTCACCGGGCGGGTCTGCCCCGCGCCCTGCGAGGCCGCCTGCACTTTGAACATTGTCGACACCCCGGTGACCATCAAGACGATCGAATGCCAGATCGTCGATAAGGGTTGGGAAGAGGGCTGGATCACGCCCCAGCCGTCGGCTCGCGGGACCGGCAAGCGGATCGCCGTGGTCGGCTCTGGCCCGGCGGGCCTGGCCTGCGCCCAGCAGCTGGCCCGGGCTGGCCACGCGCCGACCGTCTTCGAGAAGAGTGACCGGATCGGCGGCCTGATGCGCTACGGCATTCCGGACTTCAAGATGGAGAAGCACCTGATCGACCGTCGGGTGCGCCAGATGGAGGCCGAAGGCGTCATCTTCCGCACCAATTTCGAGGTCGGCGTGAATGTCTCGGTCCAGCGCCTGCTGGATGACTACGACGTGCTGGTCATGGCCGGCGGGGCCGAGAAGCCCCGTGATCTGGAGATCGAGAACCGCGATCTGGACGGCATCCATTTCGCCATGGACTTCCTGACCCAGCAGAACCGCCGCGTGGCGGGCGACGCCGAAGAGGTTGCGGCCCCGACCGGCACCCTGTCGGCCAAGGGCAAGCATGTGGTGGTCATCGGCGGTGGGGACACCGGCTCAGACTGCATCGGCACATCCAACCGTCATGGCGCAGCCTCGGTCACCCAGCTGGAGATCATGCCCCAGCCGCCGGCCCGCGAAAACAAGCTGATGACCTGGCCGGACTGGCCGCTGAAGCTGCGCACCTCGTCTAGCCACGAAGAGGGCTGCGAGCGAGACTTCGCCGTGGCCACCAAGCGGGCCATCGGCAAGGACGGCAAGATCGAAGCCCTGGAATGCGCCCGTCTGGAATGGGTGAAGGGCGACGATGGCCGCATGGTCATGAAGGAGATCGAGGGCAGCACCTTCCAGCTGAAGGCTGACCTTGTTCTGCTGGCCATGGGCTTTGTCAGCCCCCGCCATGAGGGCTTTGTCGACCAGGCGAAGGTCGATCTCGATCCCCGGGGCAATGTGAAGGCCTCGGTGGACGATTACCGCACCTCCGAACCGCGCATCTTCGCCTGCGGCGACATGCGTCGGGGTCAGTCCCTGGTGGTCTGGGCGATCCGCGAGGGCCGTCAGGCCGCCCAGGCGGTGGACGCCTATCTCATGGGCGCGAGCAAGCTGCCCCGCTAGACCTGCGAACGCCGGCGGCGGCCTTCGGGTCCGCCGCCGGCCTTTGCGAGAAGAGAACGCGGGTCTCAACATTACGGCGAAAATGCGAAAGATTCGCATTGTCGTTTCCCTGAGCTGCAAATAAGAACGCTTCGCAATCTTATTTGAGTCTTGGGGGTTCCCGTACATGACAAAGCCAATCAAGGGCGTTCGCGCCTATGCCCGACGCGCCTGGACGCCGGCCGCCGTCGCTGGTCTGGCTGGACTGGCCCTGGCGCCGCAAGCCCATTCCGAGGACGCGCCCCATGAGGTGGCCGGCGTCCAGGTGGAGGGCCATCTGGCGGCCGAGCCGGTCTCGCCGAAATTCACCGCCGACCTGCTCGACACGCCCCGCAGCGTCACCGTCATACCGCAGGTGGTGATCGAGCAGACCGCGGCCACCTCGCTGCAGGATATTCTCCGTACCTCGCCAGGCATCACCTTTGGCGCGGGCGAGGGCGGCCAACCCCTCGCCGACCGTCCGTTCATTCGTGGCCAGGCCTCGGGCAACAACGTCTTTGTGGACGGGGTTCGCGACAGCGGCGGCCAGGTCCGCGACATCTTCAATCTGGAGCAGGTGGAGGTCGTGAAGGGGCCGGACTCCGCCTACAACGGCCGGGGCTCAGGCGGCGGCAGTATCAACCTGACCACCAAGCAGCCCAAGCTCGTGGAAGAGACCAGCGCCAGTCTGCGGGGCGGAACCGACTCGTACGTCCGCGGCGCTGTGGACGCCAACTTTGTCCTGGGCGAGACCAGCGCCGTGCGGGTCAACCTGATGGGCGCCCAGGGCGACGTGCCCAAGCGCAACGCCGTGGATTTCGACACCTGGGGGGCGGCGGTGGCCGCAGGCCTCGGCCTGGGGACCGACAGCCGGCTGACGCTGAGCTACCAGCACCTGACCCGCAACGACATGCCCGACTACGGGGTCCCGCTCTCGCGCAAGCTGCCGGGAGTCACCCCCACCGAGACCGGCATTCTCGATGTGCCGCGGGACGCCTTCTATGGCCTCACCGCCCGGGACTTCCAGAAGACCACCGCCGACATCGCCACCCTGGTGGGCGAGCATGACATCAACCCGGCCATGACCTTCCGGGGCGTGTTCCGCTACGCCAAGACGGTCAACGACTATGTCGTCACCAACCCCGGCGACGGCGGCGCGGCCCAGTTCGTCAACGGTCAGTGGTGGATGAAGCGCGGCCTCAAATCCCGCTACAATCCCGCCACCACCGTGGCTGCGGTGGCCGACATCTACGGCCGCTTCACCACCGGGGCTATCGAGCACAGCTACGATGTCGGGCTCGAACTCTCGCGCGAGAAGAACGAGAACGCCTCCTACGCTGTCACCACCCTCTCCGGCGCTCCTTGCCCGGCAGGCTTCACCAATCCCGGCGCCGGCGACTGCACCCTGGTCTACGCCCCCAATCCGTCCGACCCGTGGGAGGGGACGATTGTCCGCAACCCCCTCTCCTCCACCGTCTCCAAGACCGCCGGGATCTATGTCTTCGACACCCTGTCGTTTGGGGAGCGCTGGATGATGAACCTGGGTCTGCGCCACGATCAGTATTCGGTGAACGGCCGCAGCGTCTCGACCACCGCCATTACCTCGAGCGAGGGCGATTGGAGCTTCACCAACTATCAGGCGGGCCTCGTCTTCAAGCCTACGCCAGATGGCAGCCTGTATGTCTCCTACGGCACCGCCTCCACTCCGCCGACCATTTCCGGGGGCGACCAGAACAACGCGCCGACTACGGGCTCAGGCAACCTCGCCAACGCCCTGCTCGAGCCTGAAGAGACCGAGTCTGTCGAGATCGGCGTGAAGTGGGCCTTCTTCGGAGAACGCCTGTCGACGTCGGCGGCGCTCTTTCAGGTCACGCGCCAGAACGCCCAGATCCAGATCTCTCCGGGCGTCTATGCCCAGGCCGGCGAAACCGAGGTGCGAGGGCTGGAGCTCTCGGCTTCGGGTCAGCTAACCCCGACCTGGTCGGTGTTTGGCGGCTACACCTATATGGACTCCGAGCTGGTGCGGGGCGCCTACAACAACGTCAATGTGGGCGATCCCCTGGCCAACACGCCTGAGCACAGCTTCAGCCTGTTTTCGACCTATCAGCTCACCCCCGCGCTCAGCTTGGGCGGCGGCGCCTACTACGTCTCTGACAGCTTCGGCGGTAATCAGGGCGGCGCTGGCGGCGGGGGCAATGGTGTCTATGCGCCGGACTACTGGCGCTTCGACGCCTTCGCCAGCTACCGGATCAATGACCGCCTGCACCTGCAGCTCAACGTCCAGAACGTCACCGACGAAGACTACATCGCCCGCACCAATGGGGTGCACCACGCCGACTATGGCCCGGCCCGCCAGGCCATGTTGACCCTGAACGCCAAGTTCTGACCCCACACGGGACGCGCGTTCAGTTCCTGGCCCCGCGGGTTCGCCCGCGGGGCCGCCTCTGCCTCCGGCCGCGGGCCAAGGATCCTTCCCATGATGCTGCATATTCCAGAGGTGCTGACCAAGGGGCAGGTGGCCGACCTTCGCCGCCTGATTGACGCCGGGGCCTGGGTCGACGGCAATGTCACGTCAGGCACACAATCGGCGCTCGCCAAGCGCAACGAGCAACTGCCGGAGGCGTCGCCCGAGGGGCGGGAGGCGGGTGAGCGCATCCTCGACGCCCTATCGCGCAATCCCCTGTTCGTCACCGCCGCCTTGCCGCAGACAGTGTTTCCGCCCCTGTTCAACCGCTATGGCGGCGGCCAGACCTTCGGCCTGCATGTGGACAACGCCGTCCGCCAGAGCCCCGATGGGCGCGCGCGCATCCGCAGCGACCTCTCGGCCACCCTCTTTCTCACCGAGCCCGAAGACTATGACGGGGGCGAGCTTTTGGTGGAGGACACCTATGGCGTCCACGAGGTGAAGCTACCGGCCGGGGATATGATCCTCTATCCGGCCTCAAGCCTGCACCAGGTGCGCGCCGTGACCCGAGGCGCCCGGGTCTCCAGCTTCTTCTGGATCCAGAGCATGATCCGCGATGACGCCCAGCGCAGCCTACTGTTCCAGATGGACATCGCCGTCCAGCAGCTGGCCGGCAAGGTGGGGGCCGGGGCGCCGGAACTGGTCGCCCTGACCGGCGCCTACCACAATCTGCTGCGGATGTGGGGCGACCTCTAGCCGCCCCACCGCGTCCTTTGGCGTCAGGCCCGTCCGCCAGCCAGGTAGTCCATCTTGCCGATGGGCGCGCCCTTGTGGCGCAACAGGGCGTAGGCCATCGAGACGTGGAACAGGAAGTTGGGCAGAGAGAAGGTCAGGACGAAGTCCTTGGCCGTGAAGGTCATGGCGCCGCGGGGCAGGGGCAGCTCGATGGTCCGCTCGAGGTCGTCGCTCACCTGATCAGGGGTGATGGATTCGACGAAGGCCAGGGTCTTGGCGACGCGGGCCTTCAGCTCGTCATAGGTGGTCTCGGTGTCGGGCATGACCGGCGGGGCGACGCCGGCCAGGCGAGCTGCGCCTCCCTTGGCCGCGTCCGTTGCCAGCTGGATCTGACCGATCAGCGAGTGCATGTCCGGGGCCAGACGGGCCTCCAGCAGGTCCGAGAGCGGTTGGCCACTCGCCTTGGCGTGAGCCTCAGCCTTGTCGAGCAAGGCGGCGAGGTTGCGCAGCATCTGCACATAGACCGGGATCGAGGCGTCAAAGAGGGTCAGGGCCAAGAGAGCGTCTCCAGAGTTTAAGCTTGAGCCGACATGGGGAGCCGCGCATCCCCGCGCCATGGCAGAATCGTCCTAAGGTCCGCTTAGATCATCTGCGGGAGCCCGCGACCATGAAGCGGCTCGTCTTCGATCTCGACGGCACTCTGACCCACGACGACCCCGGCGTCCCCTATGGCGAGCGCCGGCCTAACTGCGCGGTGATCGCGCAGCTGCGCGTCTACCGGGCCATGGGCTTCGAGATCATCATCTGCACGGCGCGCAACATGCGCACCCATGGCGGGCAGCTCGGCAAGATCAACGCCCTGACCCTGCCCATCGTGCTCGACTGGCTGGCCCGGCATGACATCCCCTATGACGAAATCCATGTGGGCAAGCCGTGGTGCGGAACCGACGGCTTCTATGTGGACGACAAGGCGGTGCGGCCCAGCGAGTTTGCGACCCTGACCTATGAAGAAATCCGCGCCCTGCTGGCGCGTGAGGTCGAAACGGGGACGGGCGCGTGACGGCGGTCCGCCTGATCATGTCCGGCGCGCCGGTGGGTCAGGAACTTGCCGCCGAGTTCGGTCCCCTGCCGCCGGCCCTTCTGCCTGTAGGCGTTCGCCGGCTCTATGAACTGCAGGCTGAGGTTCTTGGGGACGCCGGACCGCTGCATCTGGTCCTGCCCGAGTCCTATGCGCTGTCGGACTATGACCGGGGCAAGCTGGCGGGGTTGGGGATCTCGGTCTTGCCCATCCCCGAAGGGCTCAGCCTGGGGGAGGCGGTGGTGTACGCCCTCAACACCATCGGCGCCGGCGACGTCGCCGTCCACATCCTGCACGGCGACACCCTGATCCTGGACGCTCCGCTGGAGGCGGTCGATGTCTTCGTGGGCGGCGAGCGGACTAATGAATACGCCTGGGCTGAAATCGAGGCCGATGCAGAGGGCCGCATCTGCGCCCTGCACACCACCGCCGCGGGCGACGAGGGGCAAGCCGGCCGTCCGATCGCGGCGGGCTATTTCGCCTTCTCCTCAGGTCTTGATCTCTTGAGGGCGCTCACCCGCCGCCGCGGGGACTTTATCGGCGGGCTCAACCACTATCTGGCGGAGCGCCCGGTCACCGTCGTGCCGACTTCAGACTGGCTCGACTTCGGGCACCTGCAGACCTTCTTCCAGTCCAAGCTGGCCGCGACCACCGCGCGGGCCTTCAACACGGTGGTGATCGACGGGCGCACCGCGCGCAAGTCCAGCGCCGACGAGACCAAGATCTGGGCGGAAGCCCACTGGCTGCAGGAGACGCCGCCCAGCGTCCAGATCCACTGTGCGCGTCTGCTGAGCTTCGGCGCCGAGGGCGACAAGGTCTTCTATGAGACCGAGTACGAGTTCCTGCCCTCCCTGGCGGAGCTGTTCGTCTTCGGGGCGGCGGGACGCCCTCCCTGGTTGCGAATCATGGAGGCCTGCGAAGCCTTCCTGAACGCCTGCGCCGCCCATGGGGGCGGGGGCTCGGGGGACGCCGCCCTGGCGGCCCTGACGGTCGACAAGACCCTGCCGCGACTGGAGCAGTTCGGCCGAGACAGCGGATTTCCGATCGACCGGCCCTTGCGCTACGACGGTGCGCCCTGTCCCTCTCTGGTGGAGATCGCTGACCGCCTCGTCGCCGCCTACGGGCTCGACAGCGGCCGGGCCGACTGCGTGATGCATGGGGATTTCTGCTTTTCCAACATCCTCTATGATTCCCGGGTGCGACGGATCAAGGCCCTGGACCCCCGTGGTCTGGTGGCTGACCGGCCAACCATCTTTGGCGACAGCCGCTACGATCTGGCCAAGCTCGCCCACTCTATAGTCGGGCGTTACGATCAGATCATTGCGGGCCGTTGCGCGGTGCGCGCATCGGGCGACGACTTCCTGGTCGAGTTCGAAACGGTCGCGGCTCAGAGCTGGCTTGAGGGGGCGCTGGGGGACCTGCAGATCGCCGGCCTCGGCGGCCTGGATGCGTCGGTCCGGGCCACCATGATCAGTCTTTTTCTGTCCATGCCCCCTCTGCACGCTGAACGCCCGGATCGCCAGCAGGCCTTCGTCGCCAACGCCCTGCGCCTGTGGCGTGAACTGGAGGCCGCATGATCGTCATTCCCATGGCCGGGCGTTCGCAGCGGTTCTTCGACGCCGGCTACCGCCAGCCCAAGTTCATGCTCGACCTGGCCGGACGTAGCGTCTTCGCCTATGCGGTGGACAGTTTCCGCGACGCCTTCGAACAGGAGCGCTTCCTGTTCATCCTGCAGGAGGAGGCGGCCGCCGCCGACTTCGTCCGCGGCCAGTGCGCGGCCCTGGGGGTGCCAGACTACGACCTGGTCAGCCTGCCGCGCCCCACCGCGGGTCAGGCCGAAACCGTAGCTCTGGGCCTGGACCACCTATCGACGCCCACGACGACGCCGCTCACCATCTTCAACATCGACACCTTCCGGCCAGGCTTCACCTTTCCGGCCTCGCCCCTGGCGGCGATGGACGGTTGGCTGGAGGTGTTCCGCGGGGAGGGCGCCAACTGGTCCTATGTTCGTCCGGCGCCAGGACCGGAGCCCCTGGCCCTGGAGACCGCAGAGAAGCGGCCGATCTCTGACCTCTGCTGCACAGGCCTCTATCACTTCGCCAGGGCTGGCGACTTTCGCCGCGCCCTGGACGCCGAGCGTGCGGCGCCCCAGGCCGCCGAGCTCTATGTGGCGCCGCTCTACAACCACCTGATCCAGGTGGGCGCGCAGATCGGCTATCGGGAGATCCCCCGCGAGCAGGTCATCTTTTGTGGCACACCGGCGGAATATGAGGGCCTGCGAGACGCCGCCCCTCCAGGCCACGCCGACCAGGGTGGCGTCAGCGCGCCAGCTTAATGGTCTTGACCAGCCGGGCGGCGCGGTCGCGCCACTGATGTTCGGCCAGGGCCTTCTTCGCCCCAGCCCGGGCCATGGCGGCCAGACCCGCCTCGTCGGCCAGCAGGGCGGTGATCTGCGCAGGAACAGCCTCCAGCCTGGTCCAGGAGAAGGTGGCGATTTCCCGTCCATCCTTGAACGCCTCGGCATAGTACCGGCTCTCGTCGGAAAGCACCGCAGCCCCGGCGCTCATGGCGGTGAAGACCCGTTCATGGCCGCCCGCTACGAACCCGTTGTTCGTATTGAGCACCAGCCTGGTCTGGCGCAGCAGAGAGAGCGTCTCCTCAAAGCTGCCGACCCCGCCATAGTCATAGCTGGGATAGCGCGCGGCCATGGGCTCCCATCCGGCCCCATAGACCCGGATCGGGACGCCGGCGGCGCCGAGCACATTCAGCAATCGATCCCGATGATAGGCCTCGGCATAGGCCTGCACGCTCTGCATCAGTGGGGCTACCTGATCGAGCAAGTCGGTGGTCAGGGCGCCGCCCTGCTGGGCCAGGCTCTGCTTCAGGGCGTCAAGGATGGCGAGCCGCCCGTCGGCGCACATCTGCGCGGCCATGCCCTGGACCAGATCCCGGGCCGGACTCTCGGGCCATTCAGCCCAGGGCGCCGCAGGCGGGCCGCGGTAGGTGCCGGTGAACAGGACGGGGATGTCGCGGGCGGCGAAGGCTGCGTCAGACGTATCTGGCGGCTCGCCCAGCTGGTTGGCGCCACAGGGCAGGAAGCCGATCTGCCGGAAGGTCCGCCCCTGGCTCCAGGCGCTCATGAACTGGACGTGGCTCCGGTCCAGGAACAGGGCCACCTTGCGCTGGATCGGGATCGACAGGCGCGCCAGGTGATGCAGCGGGTGATCCACATAGAGCGACGCATAGACCACGCTCAGGGCGTCGTAGATGGACCGCCCCTCGGCCTGCAGGTCTCCCCCAACGCCGCTGAAACCAAAAAAGGCCTCAGGCGGATCGGCCAAAACCTCATTGACCGCAGCAATGGGATCGTCGGCCGCAAGGTCCACGATCCGCGCCTCGTGGCCCAGATCTCCCAGGGCCGCGGCGAGTTGATCGGTATGCAGGCGCAGGGACCCGTACTGCGACTGACCTTTGAAAAGTACGATGCGCATGGGCGGCCCCCACAAAAAAGGGCAGGGTCAGGCGATTCCGCAGAACCGCCCAACCCTGCCTGATCAGGGACGTCCGGGGGGAGAAACTCTTAGAAGCTCTGGGTGACTTCCACATAGCCAAACAGCGGCTCACCGCCTGTGGCGTTGGGGGCGTCGTCCAGGAACTCGCCGTTGATCAGCTTGGCGAAGCCGAACTCAAGACGGGTGGCCTTGGGCACGATCCAGTAGCGGGCGCGGGCTTCCAGCTGGTGTCCGGCGAAGTCGCCCGACCGCCCGGTGGCGTCCCGTACGCCGGTGCTGGCGAAGGAGTCGGTGGCCTCATCCAGATAGAGGGCGCGATAGAAGGCCATGGCGTCCCAGCGCTTGTTGGGCGCAACCTCGACCCGGACGCCTGGCGAACTGAAGTTGGAACGGCCCAGGGGGCCATAGCCGCCAGGGGGACCGAAGTCGGGCCGGCGAGGACCGAACAGACCGTCGAAGCGATTAACTTCGCCATCGGCGCTGCTCTTGTCGCCGCTGGCGAAATCGTACTCGAGAGACACGCGCGGCGACCAGGCGGCCTCAAAGGTCTTGCCGACTTCCAGGTGCAGATATTGGGCGTCCACGTCCAGGTCGCGCCGGTCGGCGGCGCTGGTGGACCCGCGGGCTTCGCCGGTCTGCCAGCCGCCTTCGAACTCATAGTCCCAGGCGCCGGCCTCAGGACTGCGGACGAAGCGGCCGCCCACCGTGGTCAGGCGTCGGTTACGGGTGGCCACCCGGGGGGAGTCTTCCTCCTCCAGGCGAAGGGCGAACAGCTCGAGCTTTCCGCCATCAGCGAACTTCGGCGTGGTGTACATGCCGCCATAGAACACTAGGTCATCGTTCTGGCGGTCAGTTTCGATCTCATTGTCCAGAATGCTGGCGCGGTTCGACGGAAGCTTCTGCAGCGGATAGGTGTAGAACAGGGTCGCTGAACCGGCCGACTTGGCGCTCCAATCGGCGCGGACGCCGGCGAAGGCGTTGGTGGCGTTGGTATAGGCCGAGCGACCGACAAGCCGGCGTGAACCCAGGTCCATGGTGAAGCGGCCGAGCGTGGCCGAACCCTTGGCGCCTTCGACGAACAGATCATTCACATCGGCGGCCACATAGGCCTGAACCAGCTCCAGGGCGTTGACGTCCCCCGTACCGGTCGGCGAGCCGCTGTCGTTCAGATAGACCCGGGCGTCGATGATCTCGCCGCCGATGCGGATCGGCTTCAGGTTGAGCTCAGCGAACAGGGTGGACCGAAAGACCAGGCCCTGATCTGACCCATCGCCATAGGCCGGGCGATACTGGCCATCCAGGCTCTCATAGCGCGCACGCACCGTGCCCGAGAGCTTCAGATTGTCCGGGGCGCCCACGGCCTCATGCAGGGTCCAGGGCGCCGATTGCGCCGCTGCGGGGCCTGCGACGATCGCGCTGGCCAGAACGATCAGGGAGGCGCCCAGGGCGCGCGAGGTCTTCAGCGTCATGGTGTTCAGAATTCTCTCTGTTCGGACACCGTTGGTCCGCGACCGTGAGCTAGGCCCCAAAGATTGCCTGGGCCTTAAGCTTGACCTTTAGGTGGTCGGCCGGCGCAGTTCTGGACAACAGAGAAATATATCGAAAAAACAATTACATGAGCTCGCCTCGAGCGCGGCAAGCCCCCAGGTTTTGGTGGGCGTTGCGCGACGATCCGTCGCGCTGCCTGTGGGCATGATGCGGCCAGACCGAGCCGCTGGCCACTTCAGTGTGGTCCTATGGCAGGACGATTTCGAACCAGAAATCGAAGCGGTCCAGGCAGGCCAGAAGGGCTCCGAGATCATCGGGGCGGGGGGACTCCACCTCGCCCTTGGTCAGGGCTGTGACCAGATCCGTCTCCCCCAGCACCAGGGCGACCAGGGTCCCGCGGGTCAGGCGGACGGGAGTCGCTTCGGCCGCCGCCCGGTCGCGGGAGTGATGCAGGACGGCGTTCTCGACGCTTAAGCCAAACCGCTCGCCGGTGTCGGTGAAGGTGAGGTCGAGGGCGACCTCGAGCGTGCCGGCCCGCTCGCCGTTCAGCCGCACCGACAGGGAGTCCAGCAGCTGTTCGGCCGGCAGGTTGCGGATCTGGCCCGCCGCCCCCTGGCGCGGCGTGGGGGAGGGCGGCCGCACATGCCGCAGCTCCTGGGCGCCGGTCAGGTAGAAGGCCCGCCAGGGGCCTGACTCGGCCTGATAGCCCATCTGCTCCAGGGCGTCGGCCTGCAGTTCGCGGGCCTCGGCGTTTTCGGGGTCGGCGAAGACCAGGTGGTTCACCAGCTGCGCGGTCCAGCGATAGTCGCCGGCGGCGAAGGCTTCCCGGGCCTTGGCCAGCAGGGGCTGAGCTCCGCCGGCCAGCTCCACATAGCGCTTGCCCGCCTCCACCGGCGGATGGGGATGCAGGTTGGCCGGGTTGCCGTCGAACCAGCCGAGATAGCGCTGATAGACCGCCTTGGCGTTGTGGTTGAGCGTCCCGTAATAGCCGCGGGTGTACCACTCGGCCTCCAGGCTGGGCGGCAGCTTCAACGCCTCGCCGATCTCCAGTGGCGTCATCCCGTGATTGGCCATCCGCAGGGTCTGGTCGTGGATGAACTTGTAGAGGTCGCGCTGCTTCCTCAGGAACTTGCGCGCCCGGTCCTGGCCCCAGCGCGGCCAGTGGTGGCTGGCGAACAGCACCTCAGTGCGGTCGCCGAACAGGTCGGCGGCCTCGTCGATATAGAAGGCCCAGCGCTTGGCGTCGCGCACCTGGGCCCCGCGCGGGGTGTAGATGTTGTGCAGATGGCAGGAGCAGTTCTCCGCCATGCAGAGCGCGCCGAACTGCGGGAAGAAGAAGTTCATCTCCGCCGGCGCTTCGGTGTCCGGCGTCACCTGGAACTCGATCTCGATCCCGTCGACGGTCAGCTTCGTGCCGGTCTTGCTGATGCTCTCGGTGGGCGGGATCAGGCTGACCGAGCCCATGGAGGTGGTCTTGCCCAGGCCTGAGTCCACGTGCCCCTGGGCGTTACGCGGCAGCAGCGCGCCGTACATGTAGGTGGCCCGTCGGCCCATGGCGTTGCCGGCCAGGACATTCTCGCTGACGGCCTCCTCCAGGAAGCCCTCCGGCGCGATGATCCGCATGCCAGCTTCGATATCGGCGTCGGAGATCACCCCGCGCACCCCGCCATAGTGGTCCACATGGCTGTGGGTGTAGATGACGCCGGTCACTGGCTTGTCGCCGCGATGCTTGCGCATCAGGGCGAGCGCGGCCGCCGCCGGCTCTGCCGAGATCAGCGGATCGATGACGAGGTAGCCGGTCTCGCCCTCGATAAAGGTGATATTGGACAGGTCGAAGCCGCGCACCTGATAGACGCCCGGGGTCACCTCGAAGAGGCCGTGCAGGGCGTTCAGCCGGGCCTGGCGCCACAGGCTGGGATTGACCGTGGGCGGCGCATCTTCGGGCTCTTCGAAGGCGAAGGCGCCCATGTTCCAGACCACGCCCCCGGTGGCGTTCTCAATCTTCGCGTCGGGGATGGAGCCCATATAGCCGCGACGGGCGTCGGCCCAGTCCTGCCCGTCGTCAGCCGGCAACTGGGCGCGAAGGGCGGCGTGGGCCCGCAGGGTGGCGTCTGTGGCGTCCTTGGGCGTGGTCATCGTCCCGCTCTCCCCGACCTGTCTTCTTATGGTGGCGCTTCTAGTAGTTGCTGCCCGGCTTGTCCTCGACCGCCTGGCCCCGGGCGGGGATCAGCATGTCGCGGCGGAAGGTGGCGATGATCACCCCGTCCTGATTCTTGCCCAGGGTGCGGATGGTGACGATCCCTTGGCCGGGCCGGGACTTGCTCTCCCGCTTGGCCAGCACTTCGCTCTCGCCATAGAGGGTGTCGCCGGCGAAGACCGGGGCGGGGAACTTGACCTCGTCCATGCCCAGATTGGCGATCGCCTTCTGGGAGCAGTCGCTGACGCTCATCCCGATCAGGAGGGCGAGCGTATAGGTCGAGACCACCAGGTTGCGGCCGAACTCCGTCTGCTTGCCGTACTCGGCGTCGAAGTGCAGCGGGTGGGTGTTGAGCGTCAGCAGGGTGAAGAGGTGATTGTCGGCCTCGGTCACCGTCTTGCCTGGGCGGTGCTCATAGACATCGCCGACGACGAAGTCGTCATAGTAGCGGCCGAAGGTCTCCCGATAGCGCCCCGGCGCGATCTCCTTGATGGTCTTCATCAGTCCCGTCCTTTCGCCCGTTCCAGGATGCGCCGCGCGGCGCGGGCCACCGGCAGTTCGATCAGCTTTCCATCCAGCAGGGCCGGGCCGCCGGCGGCGGCCTCAAAGGCCTCAACTACGGCCTGGGCGCGGGCCACCTCCTCGGCGCTCGGTGTGTAGACGGCGTTCACCGGCCCCACCTGGTCGGGATGGATGCAGGCCCGGCCGGTGAAGCCTAGGCGCCTGGCCCGGTCGGTCTCAGCGCTCAGCACCTCGGGCTCGCCCACCAGGCCCGGCGGCGCGTCCAGGGCCTGGACGCCGGCCCGGGCGCAGGCCGCGGCGATCTGGCTGCGGGCGAAGAGCAGGGGCTCCCAGCTCATGTCGCAGCCCACCTCGGCGCTGTAGTCGAAGGCCCCGAACAGGACCCCGCCCACGCCGGGCGCCTCGGCGATGTCCCAGCAGCGCATCAGCCCCTCCGGCGTCTCCACCAGGGGCCAGAAGGGGCGCGCGTCCCCCAGCGCCCGCTGCAGCATACCGAACTCGTGGGCGCTGGAGGCCTTGGGGATCATGAAGAAGTCAGCCTCCGCCGGGGCGGCGGCCCTCAGGTCGTCGGCGAACCAGGGGGTGGTCCGACCGTTCAGCCGCAGACCCACCTGCACGCCGCCCTTCGGACGCTGGGCCAGGAACCCCAGGGCGCTCGCCCGGGCGCCGGCCTTGTCCCCTGGGGCCACGGCGTCTTCCAGGTCCAGGCAGACGGCGTCGGCGCCGCTCTCCAGGGCCCGCGTAAAACGGTCCGGGCGGTTGGCCGGGGTGAACAGGAGCGAACGGAACTGGACCAAGCATCCTCCGGATGGGCGATTGCGAGTCGACAGCCAGGATATGACACTCCCCGGCCAGCCAGGGCCAGGGCGTCCCCTGCGTCAACCGGGGCGCATGCTAAGGCCGGGGGGCTGACGGCGCGCATCCAGGGGAGGAAGAAGCCCATGTACGACCTGTTGAAGGGCCTCACCGTGGTCGAGGGTTCAGCCTTCATCGCCGGCCCCACCTGCGGCCTCTATCTCGCCCAGCTGGGCGCCGAGGTGATCCGCTTCGACAATATCGGCGGCGGCCCCGACTTCCGGCGCTGGCCCTTAGCCCCCTCTGGCGCGAGCCTTTATTGGGAGGGGCTCAACAAGGGCAAGAAGTCGGTGGCCATCGACCTGTCGCGCCCCGAGGGGCGGGAGTTGGCCCAGCGTCTGGCCGCGGCGCCTGGCGAGGACGGCGGCCTGTTCGTGACCAACTTCCCGGTCGAGGGCTTCCTGTCCTACGACAAGCTCAGAACCATTCGGGACGACGTGATCTGTGTCCGGGTCATGGGCTGGGCCGATGGCGGGCCGGGCGTCGACTACACGATCAACAGCGCCGTGGGCGTGCCGTTGATGACCGGCCATCCCGATGATCCGCGACCCGTGAACCACGTCCTGCCGGCCTGGGACCTGCTCACCGGCGCCTTCGCCGCCTTCAACATGGTCGCCGCCCTGCTGGCGCGGATGCGCAACGGTCAGGGCCGCGAGATCCGCATTCCCCTCTCCGATGTGGCGGCCTCGGCCCTGGCCAATATGGGCATGACAGCCGAAATCCTGGCGGGCGAGGGGGAGCGGCCCCGCCAGGGCAACAATCTGTTCGGCGCCTTCGGTCGCGACTTCGTCACCCGCGACGGCCAGCGGCTGATGGTGGTGGCCATCACGCCGCGCCAGTGGACCGGCCTGATCGAGGTGCTGGGGGTGGGCGAGGCGGTAGCCGCCGTGGAGGCCGCCCGTGGGGTCGATTTCCGCAAGGACGAGGGCGTGCGCTTCGCCCATGCCGACGCCCTGATGCCGATCTTCGAGGCCGGCTTCGCCCGCGCCGACAGCGCTGATCTGATCCCCAGGTTCGATGAGCTCGGCGTCTGCTGGGGCCCCTACCAGACCCTGGAGCAGGCCCTGCAGGACCCGCGGCTCTTCAAGGGCAACCCGATCTTTTCAGACCTCACTCAGGTGAGTGGGCAGACCTATCCGGTCCCGGGCTATGCGGCCACCCTGCCACAGGACGCCCGACAGCCGGCCCGTCCGGCCGCGCGGCTCGGCCAGCACACCGAGGAGGTGCTGGCCGAACGGCTTGGCCTGGACGCAGGCGAGATCGCCCGTCTGCACGACGCCGGGATCGTCGCCTCGGCCTAGACTGAGGCTCAGGCCTTGGGCTTGGCCATGTTGGCCAGCGCCGTGCCGATCTCCATGGGCATGGGGAAGACGATGGTGGTGTTCTTGTCCGCCCCGATGTCCGACAGCGTGTTGAGATAGCGCAGCTGCATGGCCTCGGGGATGGTGGCCAGGGTCTGGGCGGCTTCCAGCATGGCGTGGGCCGCCTGCTTCTCGCCCTCGGCGTTGATGACTCTGGCGCGGCGGTTCCGTTCGGCCTCGGCCTGGCGGGCGATGGCGCGGATCATGCTCTCGTCGATGTCGACGTGCTTGATCTCCACATTGGCGACCTTGATGCCCCATTCCTCAGTCTGGCTGTCGAGGATCGCGCGGATGTCCTGGTTCAGCTTGTCCCGTTCGGCCAGCATGTCGTCCAGGTCGTGCTTACCCAGCACTGAGCGGAGGGTGGTCTGGGCCAGTTGGCTGGTGGCGTCCATGTAGTTTTCTACCTGGATCACCGCCCGGTCGGCGTCGATGACCCGGAAATAGATCACCGCCGAGACCTTCACCGAGACGTTGTCCCGGCTGATCAGGTCCTGGCTCGGTACGTCCAGCACGATGGTCCGCAGGTCCACCTTCACCATCTGCTGCACGACCGGGATCAGGAGGATCAGGCCTGGCCCCTTCACGCCGGTGAAGCGGCCAAGGGTGAAGACCACGGCGCGCTCATATTCCCGCATCACCTTCACCGCCTGCAGCAGGATGATGACGACGAAGATGGCGAGGGCGCCGAAACTGGCGATATCGAACATGGTCTTGGTCCTTCTCCGCCGTCAGGCGGGGTTGTCGGGTTCGACGATGAGGGTGAGGCCATCGCGGCCGGCGACATGCACTGCCTGGCCCGGAACAAGCGGGGCGGTCGACCGGGCGTGCCAGTCCTCGCCCTGAGCGTGGACATAGCCTTCGCCGCCCGCCCAACTCTGGACGACGCCGGTGGCGCGCAGCAGGGACTCAGCCCCGGTGGTCACCCCGCGCTGGGCCGCGCGGACCGCCGCCCGCAGGGCGATGGCCACGAAGGCGACGCTGACCCCCACCGTGGCGATGATCACATAGGGCGACAGCTTGAAGCCCGGGGTCTCGCGAAACAGCAACACTGAGCCCAGCGCCAGGCCGACGGCGCCTGCGGTCCCGAACAGGCCAAATCCAGGGGAGAAGGCTTCGGCCACCAGAAGGCCGACGCCCAACAGCATCAGCGCCCCGCCGGCATAGTTCACCGGCAGCATGTTGAGCGCAAAGAGGCCAAGGACCAGGCTGACCGCGCCGACTGCGCCGGGCCCCACGGCGCCGGGCGACATGAACTCGAAGATCAGGCCATAGACCCCGATCATCAGCAGCAGATAGGCGATGTTGGGATTGGTGATGATGGCCAGCGCCTTGGCCCGCCAGTCCGGCGCCAGGGTCTCCACCTGGGCGCCCGCCGTCCGCAGGGTCACCGGCTCGCCGTCCAGCCGCACCGTGCGCCCGTCGGCCTGGCTCAACAGCTCGTCCAGGTCCCGGGAGAGCAGCTCGATCACCCGCGCGTCCAGGGCTTCAACGGCGGTCAGGGTGGCGGCCTCACGCACCGCCCGCTCGCCCCATTCGGCGTTACGGCCCTGAAGATCGGCCAGGGATCGCATATAGGCGGCCGCATCATTGGTGACCTTGGCCGTCATGGCGTCGCCGCCGGACGCCGGAGGCTGTTCGCCGTCCTCGCCCTCGGGCTGAGCCGGCGCCAGGGGATTTGAGCCGCCCATCTGCACCGGCGTCGCCGCCCCCAGATGCGCGCCCGGCGTCATGGCCGCCAGGTGGCTGGCATAGAGGATGTAGGTCCCGGCGCTGGCCGCTCGCGCGCCGGCCGGGGTGACGAACACCGCCACTGGAACTGGCGAGGCCAGGATGTCGGCGATGATGTCCCGGGTGGAAGAGTCCAGACCGCCCGGCGTGTCCATGCGGATGACCGCCAGACTGGCCTGGCGCTCGGCCGCCACAGCCAGGCCCCGCTGCAGATACTCCGCCGTGGCCGGTCCCACCGCGCCGTCCAGGTCGAAGACCAGGACCAAAGGCTTCGGCGTCTGCTCTGCGCTCGAGGTCTGGGCGGCGACTAGGCCAGCGCCAGCCAGGACCATGATCAAGCCGGCCAGAATGAGCCCCGCCGCCTGTCTCCACATTGTCCTGTTCGGCGCGCGGCCGGACATCAAGCTCTCCCTTGGCGTTCGCGGGCGCAGGCTCCACCCGCCATAGTGGCGTCCAACATAACACCGATGGCGCCCCGGCGGTCGACTTCTCGCCGCTCACGCTTGATCCGGCCGGCGCAAGGCGCCACCAGAAACCATCCATCTCAGGGAGCCCCGCCATGAAGACCCGCGCCGCCGTCGCCTTCGAAGCCAAGAAGCCGCTGGAGATCGTCGAACTGGATCTGGAGGGGCCCAAGGCGGGCGAAGTGCTGGTGGAGATCAAGGCCACGGGCGTCTGCCACACCGACGCCTACACCCTGGATGGCCTGGATTCCGAAGGGGTCTTCCCCTCGATCCTCGGTCACGAGGGCGCGGGCGTGGTGGTCGAGGTGGGCGCCGGCGTCACCAGCCTGAAGCCCGGCGATCATGTGATCCCGCTCTACACGCCCGAATGCCGCCAGTGCAAAAGCTGCCTGTCGCGCAAGACCAACCTTTGCACGGCGATCCGCGGCACCCAGGGCAAGGGCGTCATGCCCGACGGCACCAGCCGGTTCTCCTATAAGGGCCAGATGGTCCACCACTATATGGGCTGCTCAACCTTCTCGAACTTCACGGTCCTGCCGGAGATCGCGCTCGCCAAGATCCGGTCCGACGCCCCCTTCGACAAGGCCTGCTACATCGGCTGCGGCGTGACCACCGGCGTCGGCGCGGTGACCAACACGGCCAAGGTGGAGCCCGGCGCCAACGCCGTCGTCTTCGGCCTGGGCGGGATCGGGCTGAACGTCCTGCAGGGCCTGCGGATGGTCGGCGCCTCGATGATCATCGGCGTCGACATCAATCCCGACCGCGAGGAATGGGGCCGCCGGTTCGGCATGACCCACTTCGTCAATCCCAAGGAGATCTCCGGCGACGTGGTCGCTCACCTGGTGGAGATGACCGGCGGCGGCGCCGACTACACCTTCGACTGCACGGGCAATGTCCAGGTCATGCGCCAGGCGCTCGAGGCCTGTCATCGCGGCTGGGGCGAGAGCATCATCATCGGCGTGGCCGAGGCCGGCAAGGAGATCGCCACGCGCCCCTTCCAGCTGGTCACCGGCCGGGTCTGGAAAGGCACGGCCTTTGGCGGCGCCCGCGGGCGCACCGACGTGCCGACCATTGTCGACTGGTACATGAACGGGAAGATCGAGATCGACCCGATGATCACCCACACCATGCCGCTCGAAGACATCAACAAGGCCTTCGACCTGATGCATGCAGGCGAGAGCATCCGCAGCGTCGTGGTGTTTTAAGGTCGGCCGATGAGCATCGAGGTTCTCCAACAGCACCGCGTCCATGGCGGGACCCTGCGCTATCTCCGCCACCAGAGCGCCGTCACCGGCACGCCCATGCGCTTCTCGCTCTTCCTGCCGGAGGGGGAGGGGCCGTTCCCCATGCTCGTCTGGCTCTCAGGGCTCACCTGCACGGAGGACAACTTCACCACCAAGTCCGGCGCCTATGGCCCGGCCGCCGCCCACGGCCTGGCCATCCTGGCGCCCGACACCAGCCCCCGCGGCGAAGGCGTGGCCGACGATCCGGCCTATGATCTGGGGCAGGGGGCGGGCTTCTATGTGGACGCCACGCAGGCGCCCTGGACGCCGCACTTCCAGATGGAGACCTATGTCACCGGTGAACTGCTGGAGACGGTGGTCGCAGAATTCCCCATCGCGCGGGAGAAGGTCGGCGTCTCCGGCCACTCCATGGGCGGCCATGGCGCGCTGACGCTGGCCCTGCGTCACCCGGACATCTTCCGCTCGGTCTCAGCCTTCGCCCCCATCTGCTCGCCGACCCGCTGCCCCTGGGGGGAGAAGGCGTTTGCCGCCTATCTGGGCGAAGACCGCGCCGCCTGGACGGACCATGACGCTGCCCGGCTGATCGAGACCGGCGCCGCCCAGGGCCGGTTCGACGACATCCTGGTGGACCAGGGCCTCGCCGACAATTTCCTCACCGACCAGCTCAAGCCCGACCTGCTGGAGGCCGCCTGCGCCGCCGCCGGCCAGAAACTGATGCTGCGTAGGCAGGCGGGCTACGACCACTCCTACTTCTTCATGGCCACCTTCATCGCCGACCACGTGGCCTTCCATGCGGAGCGGCTGAAGGGTTGAGGGGCGGCGGGCGCCTGCGCGACCTTCTGCTCACGACCCAACGCAGACTCTCGAAGAGTGTGCTTGTGGGGTGGCGAGGTTCAAGGTCGACTGCCTGCAACACAAAGTGCCCGGGGGACCTCCAGATGATCGACTCCATGAAGCCGTATCCGTTGATCACCGACGCCATCCGTCGTGGAGCCAAAGAGGAGCTGACGGAGCTTTTTGAGCAGTTCCCCGAAATGTGGAACCTAGAAGTTCCCGCCTTCGGCACATGGCTGCACTTCGCCTCCGCGCACGGCACCCTGGCGATAGTCCAGTACTTAGTCGAGCGCGGCATCGATCCAGACTGTCGTAACAGCCACGGGCGCAATCCGGCGGCTCTTGCCGCGGCCAAGGGAAAGAGCGACGTCCTCGACTATCTGTTAAGCAACGGCTCCCAGATCGACATAGCCGAGTCCATCAGCAACCCGCTTTTCGGTGCCATTCTGGGCCGTTCAGCTGCTTGCGTCGAACGGCTCCTTGCGGCGGGCATCGACACAACCGCGAGTTACCAGTTCGGTTCAGTTCCTGAGCAGCTCGATGCAATTTCGTTCGCGGTGATGCACGGGGAGCCCACTTTGGCGCGTCTGATCGCGTGGACTCGCTCGAATGACCCACGGATCATCGAGGAGTTGCTCGAGATAGCAACCGCGAAGGCTCATGCCGTTACCGTCGCAGTGCCGCGGGCCTAAGTCTGCCTTCCACCCGTTGCGGTCGCGCTAAGGGTCGGCTCTCGAGGCAGCGACCATCCCCACATCGTCATGCTCGCCCTTGTGGCGAGCATCCCTGTCGAGGGCGGGCGCGAGCGGCGATAGGGTTTCTCGGCACAAGGCCGAGAATGAGGCGGAGGGGTGGAGCCGGCGCTGATGTTTGGCCGCGCAAGCCTCCAACTCGCCTAATCCAACGCCCCCACGTCCAGCACCGGGGAGGCGTCGATGCCTTCGGCGTTCAGCAGGGCTGCGACCCGTTCCAGGCCCGCGATGATCGAGGCCTGTTCCCAGTCGGCCAGGTTTTCGAAGCGGGCGGCGAATCGGTCCTGCAGCACGTCGGGCATGTCGGCCAGGGCGCGGCGGCCTTCCTGTGTCAGCTCTACCGACACCCGGCGCCGGTCCTGACTGCCCCGGTTGCGGATCACCAGGCCGCGGGCCTCAAGCTTGTCCAGCAGGGCGGTGACGGTGGCCTGGCTCAACCGGGCGGCCTCGGCGATGGCGCCAGCGCCCGGTTCACCCTCCCGGGCGACGATCTGCAGGACGATCAACTGAGAGGGTGTCAGGCCCGTGGTGCGAGCCAGGTCCCGCGAGGCGAATTCGGCGGCCCGCACGATCCGGCGGATCGCCACCAGGGCGTCACTGACGCGGCTCTCCATCTCCGTCTCCTCCAGGCGTCCTGAGTCATCGCAGACCACTGATCTCGCAGAAGGCGCCGGGAGGCAAGCGTCCGGACACGCGATGTCACGAACAATTTGAAGCTCAAATTAACAAGAATCGTCAATTCTCAGGGAACTGCCTGAAATCCTCGCGAATTCCCACATCCCACTCTGAATGCCTGCGCAAACGCTGGGCAGTCAGGGTTGACATATTTAGTTCCACGAACGAAATAACGGCCATGGATATGCAGAGCAATCAAACGTCGTCCGGTGCGCCGGGCGTCGGAGAGCGCTCGGGGGGCGGGTTGGAGTTTTCTTCACCCACAGCAGACGACGGTCTTGCGGTTCACCGCCTGATCGCCGCCTGTCCGCCGCTCGACCAGAACTCGGTCTATTGCAACCTCCTGCAATGCACCCACTTCGCCGACACGTGCGTGGCGGTGAAACGGGGCGACCAGCTGGTGGGGTGGATCTCCGCCTACCGGCCGCCACAGGAGCCCGACGTCCTCTTCGTCTGGCAGGTGGCGGTGGGCGAAAGCGCCCGGGGCTTAGGCCTCGCCGGCCAGATGATCGACCACCTGTTGCAGCGCCCCGCCTGCCAGGGCGTGACCAAGATCAAGACCACCATCACCCCGGACAACGGCGCCTCCTGGGGCCTGTTCAAGGGGGTGGCGCGCAGACGTTCAGGGCCGCTCAACGACGCGCCCTGGTTCCTGAAGGGCGACCACTTCCCCCCAGGGCACGAGACCGAGCACCTGGTGGTCATAGGCCCCTTTGAGCCGCCCAGCGGCCCCTCGACTGAAACCGGCGGCCTGGCGGCCGACACCCCATTCACCGACCCGACCCCAAGGAAGGGAGTTCAATATGTTTGACGCAGAGACCCCGGCGCGGACCCCGCGCCCCTTCGCCACCTTCGAGCGCCTGGAATCCCAGGTGCGCTCCTATTCGCGCAGCTTCCCGGCCATCTTCGACCGGGCCGAGGGCTCCTGGCAGTATGACAGCGAGGGCAAGGGCTATATCGACTTCCTGACCGGCTGCTCGGTGCTGAACTATGGCCACAACCATCCGGCCATGAAGCAGGCCCTGATGGACTACATCGACCGCAACGGCGTGGTTCACAGCCTGGACATGCACTCCCGGGCCAAGGCCGAGTTCCTTGAGGCCCTCGAGAGCAAGATCCTCAAGCCCCGTGGCATGACCTATCGCGCCCAGTTCACCGGCCCCACCGGCGCCAACGCCGTCGAGGCGGCGATGAAGCTGGCCCGCAAGGTGACCGGCCGCACCAACATCATCGCCTTCACCAACGGCTTCCACGGCGTGACCCTGGGCGCCCTGTCGGCGACAGGCAACGGCCACCACCGGGGCGGCGCCCACACTCCCCTGAACGGGGTCACCCGCATGCCCTATTGCGGCTACTTCGGCGACGACGTGGACACCGCCGCCCAGCTTGAGCAGATGCTGAGCGATCCCTCCGGCGGCGTCGATGATCCGGCTGCGATCATCGTCGAGCCGGTCCAGGGGGAGGGCGGCCTGAACGTCGCCTCGGCCGAGTGGATGCGCAAGATCGAGAAGATCGCCCACAAGCACGGCGCCCTGTTCATCGTCGACGACATTCAGGCCGGCTGTGGCCGCACCGGGACCTTCTTCAGCTTCGAAAACATGGGGGTGAAGCCGGACATCGTCACCATGGCCAAGTCCCTGTCGGGCATGGGCCTGCCCATGGCCCTGGTGCTGGTGAAGCCGGAGTTCGACCAGTGGGCGCCGGGCGAGCACAACGGCACCTTCCGTGGCAACTGCCACGCCTTCGTCACCGCCAAGGCCGCCATCGACACCTTCTGGTCCGACGACAGCTTCGCCACTGAGGTCCAGAAAAAGGGCGAGCGCCTGCGCAAGCGCCTGCGGGAGATCGCGCTCGCCAATCGCAGCGTGGTCAAGGGGATCAAGGGCCGAGGCATGATGTGCGGCCTGGATGTGGGGTCGTCCAAGATCTCCGACCCCGTCGTCGATGAGGCCTTCAAGCGTGGCCTGATCATCGAGACCAGCGGCGCCCACGACCAGATCCTCAAGGTCCTGGCCCCGCTCAATATCACAGAGGCCGACCTCGACGCCGGCCTCGACATTCTTGCCGACTGTGTCGCCGAGGTTGCTGAGCGCCAGGCGCTCGGCTCGGCGGCCTAAGGAGTAGTTTCAATGATTGTACGCGACCTACACGAAGCCGAGCAGACCCGCCGCCGGGTGGTCACCAAGGGCTGGGAGAGCACCCGCCTGCTGCTGAAGGAGGACCAGATGGGTTTCTCCTTCCACATGACCACCATCTACGCCGGTTCTGAGCTGCCGATGCATTATCAGAACCACCTGGAGTCCGTTTATTGCGTCTCCGGCGAGGGCTCGATCGAAGACATCGCCACCGGCGAGGTCCACCAGATCAAGCCCGGCGTCATGTACGCCCTGGACAAGCACGACAAGCACATCCTCCGGGCCAAGTCCGAGATGAAGATGGCCTGTGTGTTCAACCCGCCCCTCAACGGGCTGGAGGTCCATGACGAGACTGGCGCCTACCCGCTGGAAGCCGAGACCGTCTGAGGCAGGTCAGGGGCGGTTCTGCGCCGCCCTTCGCCCCACCCTTTGACTTGATGGAGCCTCCGACCCGCCCTCCGAGGGGGCCGGTCTGGAGCCCCGAGGCGGAAGGAGCCTTACATGACCGATCTCTATCCCTCGCGGGTCGCCGCCGAGCCTCAGTGGCTGGCGCGCAAGGATCCCGTGATCCACAGCGACTGGCATTCGGAATCGCCCCTCAGCCAGGCGCAGCATGACGCCTTTGAGCGTGACGGTTTCCTGGTGCTGGAAAACGTCTTCGAAGCCGACGAAATCGCCGCCTTGCAGGCGGAAATGAACCGCCTGCGCAGCATTCCGGCCACCCTGGATGCGGACACCATCGTCGCCGAGCCGTCCTCGGGCGCCCTGCGCTCGATCTTTGCGGTTCACCAGCAGAGCGCCCTGCTTGGGCGGCTGGCGGCCGACGAGCGCCTGGTGGCGATCGCCAACCACATCCTGGGCGACGAGGTCTACCTCCATCAGACCCGCCTGAACTACAAGCCCGGCTTCGATGGCAAGGAGTTCTACTGGCACTCCGACTTCGAGACCTGGCACACCGAGGATGGCATGCCGCGCATGCGGGCCATCTCCATGTCGGTGCAGCTGGTGGACAATTTCGCGTTCAACGGGCCGCTGATGCTGATGCCCGGCTCGCACAAGACCTTCGTCACCTGCGTCGGCGAGACACCGGAGGATCACTACAAGCAGTCCCTGCGCAAGCAGGAGTACGGCGTGCCCGACCGTGACAGCCTGGCCAAGCTGGCCGAGCAGCACGGCATCGTCGCGCCGACCGGCCCTGCCGGCTCGGTGGTGATCTTCGACTGCAACACCATGCACGGGTCCAACGGCAACATCACGCCGTATCCGCGGGCCAACGCCTTCATGGTCTACAACGCCTGGGCCAACCGCCTTGAAAAGCCCTTCGGGGCCGAACGGCCGCGACCGGAATTCATCGGCGCGCGGGAGCATACGCAACGGCTGGTCCCGGTCTCCGGGAACCTGGCCCAACAGGTGAGGGCGGCCTGATGAACGGACACACAGTCGAGAAAATCGGGGGCACCTCGATCTCCAACACCGATGCGGTGATGGCCAACATCCTGGTGGGCGACCGCCAAGGCGCCGACCTCTATGGCCGCATCTTCGTGGTGTCGGCCTATGCCGGCATCACCAACCAGCTTCTGGAGCACAAGAAGACCGGGACGCCCGGCGTTTATGCCCTGTTCGCTGGCGCTTCGGCGTTGGAGGCTTCAGCCTGGCTCGACGCCATGGCCCGCCTGCAGGCCGAGATGCTGCGCATAAACGCTGATCGGTTTGGCGAGGGCGAGGATCGCCAGACCGCCGACGCCTTCATCCTGGCCCGTATCGAAGACGCCCGCTCAGCCCTCAGCGACCTGCAGCGTCTCTGCGCCCATGGCCATTTCCGGCTGGACACCCAGCTGGGCGCGGCGCGTGAGATGCTGGCTTCCCTCGGCGAGGCCCACAGCGCCCATAACCTGACCCTGGAGTTGCGCGCGCGCGGAGTGAACGCCCGCTTCGTCGATCTCACCGCCTGGCACGACAAGCGGGCCCTGACGCTCGACGAGCGCATCCAGGACGCCTTCGCAGACGTCGACGTGACCGCTGAACTGCCCATCGCCACCGGCTTTGGCCAGCGCCGCGAAGGCCTGATGAAGGAGTTTGGCCGGGGCTATAGCGAGGTGGTGTTCAGCCGCATCGCCGTCCTGACCGGCGCCCGCGAGGCCATCATCCACAAGGAGTTCCACCTCTCCAGCGCCGACCCCAACCTGGTGGGCGCCGAGGCGGTTCGGAAGATCGGCCGGACCAACTATGACGTGGCCGACCAGCTGGCCAATCTGGGCATGGAAGCGATCCACCCCCGGGCCGCCCGCGGCCTGCGCCACGCCGGTATCCCCTTGATCGTAAAGAATACTTTTGAGCCTGAGGATCAGGGCACCTCGATCTGCGGGGAGTTCGTCTCCGAAACCCCGCGGGTGGAGATCATCGCCGGCATGAAGGGGGTCACCACCCTGGAGCTGCTGGAGCAGGATATGGTCGGTGTGAAGGGCTATGACGCGGGAATCCTTGAGGTTCTGTCGCGCCACGACGTGCGGATCGTCTCCAAGGCGTCCAACGCCAACACCATCACCCACCACCTGGACGCCAATCCCAAGCAGGTGAAACGGGTCATTTCTGACCTGGAAGAGATGTTCCCAAATGCGGCCATTTCGACCCGAAAAGTGGCCATTGTTGCGGTTATTGGCAGCGATTTGAACGTGCCTGGACTGACCAGCCGGGCGACGCTGGCGCTGGGCGAAGGTGGGGTCGAGGTGCTGGGCCTCCAGCAGCTGTCCCGCCGGGTCGATATCCAGTTTGTGGTTTCAGAAGAGAGTTACGCTGCGGCCGTCACCGCCCTGCACCGACGGCTGGTGGAGGAGGACGGCGCGGTCGCCCGACCCCTTCGCAGCGCCGCCTAGCACCGAATTTATCGCCCGCGGCGCCACCGCCGCGGGCCTTTTCGCATTTGATTTAAGCCTATACCGCCAGAGGCCCGCGCCATGACCATGATCGTCTTTCTGCTCTGCCTGGCCGGCTTCGTGGCCATTGGCCTGGCGTCCGTGCGCAAGGCGGAGGCCTCCAAGAAGGACTACTACCTGGCCAGCAGCAATGTGCGCCCGGCCATGGCCGGCCTGTCGGCGGTGGCCACCAACAATTCCGGCTACATGTTCATCGGGGTGATCGGCTTCACCTACGCCACGGGGCTGGCGGCCATCTGGCTGATGGTGGGCTGGATCCTGGGCGACTTCCTGGCATCCCTGTTCATCCACCGGCGTCTGCGGGAGGTGACCGAGAGCTCGGGCCAGGTGTCCTTCGGCGCCGTGGTGGCCAAATGGTCGGGGCAGGACTTTGGCCTGTGGCGCAAGATCGCCGCGGTGATCGCCGTCCTCTTCCTGGGCGCCTATGCGGCCGCCCAGATCGCCGCTGGCGGCAAGGCCCTGCAGGGGGTGCTGGGCTGGAGCCCGCGGACCGGCGCCATGATTTCGGCGGCCCTGATCCTGGCCTACAGCGCGTTCGGCGGCATCCGGGCCTCGATCTGGACGGACGCGGCCCAGTCCATCGTCATGGTCTTCGCCATGAGCCTCTTGCTGTTCGTGGCGGTGGCCGGGCGGGGCGGGATCGACGCCACCTATCTGGAGATGGCGGCCATTCCGGGCTTCCTCAACCTGTTCCCCGACGACCTGCTGTTCCCAGGCCTGCTGGGGATGGCCCTGTTTGTTCTGGGCTGGATGTTCGCCGGCCTCAGCGTCATCGGCCAGCCCCACGTCATGGTCCGCTTCATGGCCCTGAACGAGCCCAGCGACATGGCTGCAGCCCGGGGCTGGTACTATGGCTATTTCACCCTGTTCTACCTGTTGGCCACGGGCGTTGGCCTGATGTCGCGGCTCTATCTGCCCGACCTGGGCGCCCTGGACCCGGAGCTCGCCCTGCCGACCATGGCGGTGGAGCTGCTGCCGGCCGCCCTGGTGGGGGTGATTCTGGCCGGCATCTTTGCGGCCACCATGTCCACGGCCGACTCCCTGGTCCTGGCCTGTTCGGCGGCGATCACCAGCGATCTGGCCGGCGGCCGGATCCAGAAGGCCTGGGTGATGAAGTCAGTGACCGCAGGGGTCACCATCATGGCGCTGATGTTTGCGCTCAGCGGATCGCGCAGCGTCTTCAGCCTGGTGATCCTGGCCTGGTCGACGCTCGCCTGCGCCTTTGGCCCATTAATGATCGTCCAGGCCCTGGGGCGACGCCTCAGCCAACCCCTGGCCATCGCCCTGATGCTGGGCGGCGTGGCCATCGCCTTCGCCTGGCGGATGCAGGGCTGGCACAACCAAGTCTATGAGGGCCTTCCCGGCATCCTGATCCCGACCCTCATCGGTCTGGCCATCAGCCACAAGGCGCCGGCCAGGACGACTGCGTCCGCAGCGTCGAGTGAGCCGGCCGAGGCACCAGCCGCCCGCGCCTGAGGCGGTCGGCTGAGGCCTTCTGATTGGCGTCTTGAGATTGACGCCGCCGCCGGGTCCGGCCCATGACAGGGGCTGAAAAAGAGCGGGGCCCCGCCGCTCGCTCACCAGACCCGACCCTAGAGGCCAGGCTGGACGCGCACTGGTGAGGGTCGCCGCAGACACTGCGGAGGACGACCCATGCGCCTGGCCAAACCCCGGATCGAACCCCTCGCCGACAAGGACATGGACGCCGATCAGCGCGAGCTGCTGGCGCCCATGGCCGAGCGCGGACGGGTGATCAACATCTTCCGCACCCTGGTGCGTGAGCCCAAGGCGATGAAGGGCTTCATGGGCTGGGGCAACTACATCCTGTCGCGCCGCAATGGTTTGCCGGCCCGGGAGCGGGAGATCGTAATCCTGCGCATCGGTTTCCTTTGCCGCTCCGGCTACGAGTGGACCCAGCATGTGCCCATCGGCAAGCAGGCCGGCCTCACCGACGAAGAGGTCGCCCGCATCAAGGCTGGCCCGGACGCGCCAGGCTGGAGCGCGGCTGATGCGGCCCTGATCCGGGCGGCTGACGAGCTGCACCACGATCAGTTCATCACCGACGCCACCTGGAAGGCGCTGGACGCCCATTTCAGCGACAAGCAGAAGATGGACGTGGTGTTCTCCGCCGGCCAGTACACCCAGGTCTCGATGATGCTGAACACCTTCGGCGTCCAACTGGACGAGGGCCAGACCCTCGATCCCGACCTGAAGGGCTTTTGATGGGCCGGCTTGAGGGCAAGACCGCCGTCGTCTGTGGCGCCGGCCAGACGCCGGGCCAGACCATCGGCAATGGCCGGGCCATGGCGATCCTGTTCGCCCGTGAAGGCGCCAAGGTCCTCTGTGTTGATCGGGTGGCCGAGCGCGCGCAGGAGACGGTGGACATGATCGCCGCCGAGGGCGGGCAGGCCGAGGCTTTCGCGGCCAACATCGCCAAGGCCGATGGCGCCGCTGCGGTGATCGCCAAGGCTGCTGAGGCCCTCGGGCGCATCGACATCCTGGTCAACAATGTGGGGATCGGCGGCGGCGACGGCCCGGCGCACAAGGTCGAGGAGGACGCCTTCGACCGCATCCTGAACGTCAATCTGAAAGGCGCGTGGCTGACCAGCAAGGCGGCCATCCCCCTGATGCGGGAGCAGGGCGGCGGCGCCATCGTCAATATCTCGTCCCTGGCCTCGATCGCCGGGGGGACCCAGGTGGCCTACGAGGTCTCCAAGGCGGCCATGAACCGGCTGACCACCAGCATCGCCCAGTCCAACGCCAAGTACGGGGTGCGCTGCAACGCCATCCTGCCGGGTCTGATGGACACCCCCATGGCGGTGGCTGGCATCGCCCAGGCCACCGGCCAGGATGAGGAAGCCGTCCGCCAGGCCAGAGGCGCCCGGGTGCCCCTGCGGGCCAAGATGGGCACGGCCTGGGATACGGCCTATGCCGCCCTGTTCCTGGCCAGTGACGAGGCCGCCTTCATCACCGGCGTCCTGCTGCCGGTGGACGGCGGCATGTCCAGCCGGATCGGCTGACCCGATTTTCTATCCATTACTTCTCAGGAGCGTGTTTTGAAGAACCTGTTCAGCGTCGAGGGCAAGGTCGTCCTCGTGACCGGCGGCAGCCGCGGCATCGGCGAGATGATCGCCCGCGGCTATGTGGAGAACGGCGCCAAGGTCTACATCTCCTCGCGCAAGGCCGAGGTCTGCGACCGGGTGGCCGAGGAGCTTTCGGAGTACGGGACCTGCATCTCGTTGCCCTTTGACCTGGGCGGCATGGCCGGCATCGAGGGTCTGGCGAACGCCATCAAGGAGCGGGAGAGCCGCCTGGACGTGCTGGTGAACAATGCCGGCGCCACCTGGGGCGCGCCCATCGATGAGTATCCGGAGGACGGCTGGGACAAGACGGTCGACCTGAACGTCAAGTCGATCTTCTTCCTGACGCAGAAGCTGCTGCCCTTGCTGCGGGCCGCCGCCACCGCCGAAGAGCCCTCGCGGGTCATCAATATCGCCTCGGTCAACGGCATCGAGCCGCCGACCCTGGAGACCTACGCCTATTCCACCTCGAAGGCCGGCTGCATCATGCTGACCCGCCACCTGGCCAAGCGGCTGGCGCCCGAGCACATCCTGGTCAACGCCATCGCACCTGGGCCCTTCCCGTCGAAGATGATGGCCGCAACGCTGGCCCAGGCCGGCGACGCCATCGCCAAGAGCAATCCCCGCGGTCGGATCGGCCAGCCGGAGGACATCGCCGGCGTGGCCATCTTCCTCAGCAGCCGCGCCTCGGCCTACACCACCGGCGCTGTGGTGCCGTGTGACGGTGGTTCAGCCGAGTTCTAGAGAACTTAGGAATAGCCGCGCGCGGCGATGTAGGCGTCCAGCTGCTGGACGCGCGCGGCGTCCGAGGGGTGGGTGGAGAGGATGGCCGGGACCGATGAGCCGCCCCGGGCGGCCATGCGCCGCCACAGCTCCACCCCGCGCCGGGCGCTGAAGCCCGCCCGCACCATCAGGTCCAGGCCGATGCGATCGGCCTCCAGCTCGTGCTGGCGGGAATAGGGGTTAAGAACGGCGACCTGCAGGGCCGGGCCTGCATAGCGGCCAAGGGTCTGGGCCAGGCCGCTGTCGGCGTTCTGGGTCGCCGCGCCCACCAGGCTCGCGCCAACCTGAGCCAGGGCCGACTGGGAGTAACGCTCGGCCGCATGGTTGGCCATGACATGGGCCACCTCGTGGCCAAGCACGGCGGCCAGCTCATCGTCATTGGCGACGAAGGCCATCATGCCGGTGGTCACCCCCACCTTGCCGCCGGGCAGGACGAAGGCGTTGACCGACTTGTCCTCGAACACCGCATATTCCCAGGCCTGATTGCGCAGGGTGGTGGCGCCGACGATCTGGCCGCCGATGCGCCGAAGCCGGGCGTTGGCCGCGGCGTCATTGGACAGGCGCGAGGTCTGCTTCATCTGGGACCAGGCCTGGGCGCCTTGCTGCGACAGGGCGGCCGGATCGACCAGGAGCACCTGCTGGCGACCCAGCTCCTCGCTGTAGGAGCAGGCGGCCAGGGCGGCGGGCGCGCTCAGCGCCGCCACCAGGGCCAGGGTGCGAAAGGGGCGCGACGCCCGCTTGGCGATCATCTTCATGGTCGGTCTTCCCTGTCTGTGGGCTCAGCTTAACCCAAGAACGCGACAGTCGCGAACTGGCGCCCAAATGGGATTTGACGAGGTGGCGATGTCGGGTTACCGCTAATGCGAACTATTCGCAAATAAGGTGCTGATCATGGCCGATGACGCCGGGGCGATGGCCCCCATGACGACGACGTCCGGGTCGGAGGCTCTGTCAAGCGGAGAACAGGTGATCCTTGCGGCCCTCAGGCTCTGGGCTGGTCTGCGCATATCGGGGGATGCGCCTCAGGCCTGCGTACGCCGGATGATGGCCGATCAGGTCAGCGACCGGGCGGGGGCTATTTTTGTAGCCCTGATGGAGTCCCTGGAACGTCAGACCCGACGCCCCCTGCAGATCGCCTGCAACGCCTGCGCCGGGTGTGGGGAAGATGAGCAGCGACTGATCGTGGCCTGCGGGGTGGCGCGGGTCGATATGCGGATCGCCCGCGCCGTTCTGGAACCCCTGGTCAGTCAGCCTGAGCCTGTGGCCATCTTCGCCCGCGCCCTGAACATGGTCCTGGCGCATGAGGGTCTGGGCCTTCCGGCGCGGTTGGGGGAGGGGGGATGGCCCGGGTGTAGTCGCCCCTCGGGGGTGACCCTGCACTGAGCGATCAGCTGAAAGCGCCTTGGAGGGAACGGAGCGCGCCCGGTCGCGTTCTCAAGCTCAAGCTTGGAGACGACGATGCTGAAATGGGCCGGGATATTCCTGTTGGTGATGATCGCCGCGGCGATCCTTGGCCTGTTGATCGAGGCGGTGCGGATCATCGCCTGGGGCCTGTTCATCGTCTGTCTTGTGGGCTTCTTCCTGACGGGCGGCCTCAAGTTCCTGACCCGCGGACGAGGGGGCTGACCCCGCCCGCGGGTAGCGTCTATTCGCGGGTGTAGTCGGCCGGGATGATCGGCTCAGGTCCAGCCTTGCCCCACAGGACGATTTCATTGCCCCAAGGGTCGCGGAAGGCGTGGTTGAAGCCGTTGAACTCCGACCAGTAATGATTACGCCACAGAATAGTGGCGCCGCGCTTTTCCGCCTCGCCCAGGATACGCTCCGGGGTGTCGTCATCGCTGATCAGGACCCAGACCCGGGGCTTGCGGCCCTCGACGCTGGCGCTCCGGGGCTCAACGCCGGCAGGCTCGGGATGGGGACGGGCATCGGCGGTCTTGAAGATGCCCAGGTGCAGATTGCCGATCTCGCTGTCGGAGCCGTCGGGATTGCGAAACTGACCGCCGGGCACCATCCGATGATAGAGGCCCTCGGGCCGGGCGTCGTTGCGCCAGCCGAACACCTCGGCATAGAAGGCGCCAGCGGCGGCGGGATCATCGGCGGCCAGATCGACAAAGATCAGGGTGTTGGGATAGCCCACGAAAAGCTCCTCTCTTAGCTCCGGGCCGGCGACCGGCCCGGGCGGACCCTAGGGGAGGGCGGCGCCCAGGTTCTTGTCCTGCGGCGCACGAGACCTTGCCTGGGGGCGTCCCGCCTAGAGGTTGGGCGGCTTTCTGAAATTTTACTAGAAATGTGCAACTAGACTGGTCAGAGGTCGCCCCGTCCGGACACTCTGGTTCCGACACCCGCCGCCATCGCCAAGGAGACCCCGTGCAGGACCTCGCCGACCCGATTCTCGACCAGCTGTTCCGCCAGGCGCGCAGCCACAACGCCTGGTCCGACACCCCCATCGACGATGCGGTCCTGGAGCGGCTCTATGATCTGCTGAAGTGGGGACCGACCTCGGCCAACTGCGGTCCTGGGCGGTTCGTCTTTGTCCGCTCGCCCGAGGCCAAGGCAAGGCTCGCCCCCCATCTGTCCCGGGCCAATCGGGAAAAGATCATGGCGGCTCCGGTCTGCGTGATCGTGGCCTATGACCTGGATTTCGCCGAGCAGCTGCCCAAGCTTTTCCCCCACGACCCGAGCGCCCGCCACTGGTTTGGCGATCCGAAGGTGCGGTTCGAGACGGCGCTGCGCAATTCCAGCCTGCAGGGGGCCTATCTGATCATGGCCGCCCGCAGCCTGGGCCTGGACTGCGGCCCCATGTCCGGCTTCGACAATGCGGCCCTGGACGAGGCCTTCTTCGCCGGGACCAGCTGGCGGTCCAACTTCCTGGTGGCCTTAGGCCAGGGACGCCCAGAGGGCGTCTATCCGCGCAATCCTCGCCTGGACTTCAACGAGGCCTGCCAGGTGCTCTGACCGACGCTGGTCCGGTCTGACATTTCAGACTAGACCAGGGGATGACCGGCCGTCAGAGCCGGCGTCGAGGAAGGAACGAGCGTGGTGCGGAGCTTGAGTGTGAACCCTGAGGACGCGGCCAAGGATCATGGATCGGTGAGCATCATCGCCGATTCCGGTGAGTGGTCGCCCGAGCTTCAAAAGGCCCGCGCCTACGAACAGATCCTGCTCGACATCATCCTCGGCGAGCTGCCGCCTGGGGCGCGGCTGGACGAGCAGACCCTGACCCGCCGCTACAACACCGGCCTGGCCGGCATCCGCGACGCCCTGGGCCGCCTCGCCCTGGAGGGCATGGTGGTGCGCCGGTCCCGGGCCGGTACGACGGTCTCGCCCCTGGATCTCGTGGACCTGCGAGAGGGCTATGAGGCCCGGGCTCTCATCGAGCCCCACTGCGCGGCCATGGCGGCGAAGAACGCGACGGCCGAGGAAATCGCCCAGATCGCCTCGACCTTCGACGACGCCGAGCGCGCCGATCGGGAGCAGGACCGCCGGGCCCTGATCGCCATGGACCAGCGGTTTCACGCCCTGATCGCTCGGGCCAGCCGCAACGCCGCCTTGGCCCGTATTCTGATCCCCCTGCAGCACAAGGCCGCCCGCTTCTGGGTCTATTCCATGGGCACGACCACGGAGGAGGAGCGGCTGGCCGATATCTGCCTGCACCGGGCCGTGGCCCAGCGGATCGCCGCCCGTGACGCCGAGGGCGCGCGGGCCGGGATGATCCTGGTGCTCGGCACCATGCCCCAGACCGTCAAGCGATCCCTGACCGGTCGGGGGGAGGAGGACGCGCCATCCGCGAGCCCCGAGGCCGGAACAGCGCCCGCAGGTTGAGCTGTGGGCGGACGCTGATCCGCAGGTGGGCGCCGGAGTGGGCAATTTGAACGCTGGACGGGCGCCCCTGACATTCTGACTGAAATTTCACGAGACATTTTTGACCTCACGCCGCGGTCGCGAGACTTTCTCCTTCAAGAGGCGCGCGGACGCGGGGATAACCGCCACCCGGCGGAGGGTCCGCGCCGCTCCTGAAGAGGGCGATATGTCAAAGAGACTCATGTTGGTCGCGGGCGCCTCCCTGTCCGCGCTGATCGCAAGTCCGGGCCTGGCCTGGGCGCAGGCCGAACTCGACGAAGTCGTGGTCACCGCGCAGGACCGGACCGGCCTGCTGGAGAAGGACCCGAGCGACAGCGTCTTTGGTCTGGACAAGGCGCTGATCGAAACGCCCCGCTCGGCGAGCTTCGCCAGCGACGTGACGCTGGAGCGTTACGGCATCGAGTCGATCGACGACCTGACGGCCATTTCGCCGGGCACCTATACGGCCAGCTTCTACGGCGTGGCCGGGGCCCTAAATATCCGCGGCACTCTGGCGGAGAACTATTTCCGCGGCTTCAAGCGGGTGGAGAACCGCGGCACCTATTCCACCCCCATCGCCAACGCGGCGCAGATCGAGATCGTGCGCGGGCCGCCGACGCCGATCTATGGCGCCGGCAAGGTGGGCGGCATGCTGAACTTCGTGCCCAAGTCCGGCCGCACCGAGGGCGCCTATATCTCGGAGATCTCCGGACAGGCGGACTTCACGGTGGGCTCGTACAACCGCAAGGAAGCCTCGGGCCAGATCAGCATTCCCCTGAACTTCGGGGGCCTGGAGGGGGGGCTGAACCTCTATGGCCAGGCGGAGAATTCCGACAGCTTCTATCGGGGGATTTCGCCGCGGCGGGAGATGCTGCAAGCCTCGGTGGATCTGGAGCTGGGCGGGGGCTGGCGTACGGCGTTCGGCGGCATGGCGTTCCACTCTGACGGGGATGTGCAGACCCCGGGCTGGAACCGTCTGACCCAGGACCTGATCGACAATCAGACCTACATCACCGGCCGCGACACCACCCTGGCGGACGCCAATGGGGACGGCAAGCTGACCCCCAACGAGGTGGGCTTCTATCCTTACGCCTCGGCCCTCTACCTGGCCTATTATGGCTTCCCGCAGAGTGACGCCAACCACACCCTGGATGTGGGCGTGGGAACCACCAAGCTCGACCCACGGACCGTCTATATCAGCGACGCCGACTTCTCGAACTCCTGGACCCGGACGGGCTATTTCGACCTGATCCGCGACTTCGACAACGGCTCGGCGCTGAAGTTTCAGCTGTTTTATGACGAGCTGAAGAACAAGCGGTTCGTCTCCTACGGCTATCCGGCCATGTTCGACTCCCAGGTGGGCGAGGCGCGGGTCACCTATGACTTCGACTATGATGTCGGCATGGTCACCTCGACCTCCTTCATCGGCGCCTCCTACCGAGCCTTCGACGGACGGCGGATGGAAAGCTTCAATTCCGGCCTGATCGCGCTGGACCGACGGGATATCGCGTTCGGCGCGACGCCCACCGACATCATCGATGATCCCTTCTCGCCGGAGACCTACGGCCTCCAGTGGGAGAACGACAACAGCTCCACCTGGAGCCAGGCCGGAGTCTTCGTCACCTCCGACATCTTCATCGGCGAGCGTCTGAACCTGATCCTGGGCGGTCGCTACGACCACTATGAGGTGGAGGCCGAGGACACGGGCCTGGTCAGCTATCAGCCGCCGGGCAAGTTCGAGGACAGCCAGGGCAAGGGGACCTATTCAGCCTCCCTGACCTATCAGTTCGACTTCGGCCTGATGCCCTACATCACCTATGCCGAGACCGCGGCGCTGGAGATGAGCCAGGCGGGAGATATCGCGCCCTCACTGATCCAGTCGGACTCCTGGCTGTCGGACTCCGACCTGGCCGAGGCCGGGGTGAAGTTCCAGCTTCTGTCGGGCTCCCTGGTGGGCTCGGTGGCCGGCTACCGGCAGAACCGCACCCAGCTGACCGGCGGGCCCAACCCCACCGTGCGCGGCACACGGGCCAAGGGCGTGGAGGTGGAGGTGCGCTACCTGGCCACCGACAACCTGTCCTTCACCTTCGCCGGCAACACCCAGCGCACGACGGTCAAGGGGCCGGACGCCAGCTTCTCCTACATCCCCTACTATGTTACCGGCGTGGACCCGCTGAAGGCCTTCGGCGGCACCTATGTGGTTTGGGAGTTCTCGAGCCTGCCGGGCCGGGGCGGCGACTACGCCTACACCCTGATCCCGCGCACCGTGCTCAGCCTCTATGGCAGCTACACCAGCAACGAGTATGACTGGGGCCAGGTGGGCGGCGTCTTCGGGGCGACCTCGGTCAGCGAGACGGCCCAGACGGTGGAAAACCCCATCGTCTATCCAGAATACACCACGGCCAACCTGTCGCTCTTCTATGCGCGGGGCCCGTTCCACGCCTCGCTCAACGTCGATAACGTGTTCGACGAGCTCTTCTTCACCCCTGCGGCGGACTCCTACGCCAATCTCGCGGCCATTCCCGGCAAGGGCCGAGAGTGGCGGGTGACCCTGAAGCGTTCGTTCTGATCTGGCGCCCGCCGCCCCGGGCAAGGGGCGGCGGGACCTTAGTCCTTGAGTGGAGGCAGACATGCCCCTGAGCCAATGGCGTCCCTGGGTGCTTCTCGGCGTCTTCAGCCTGCTGCTGTTCCTGATCTCGGCGGCGACCTTCTCGTCGCTGGGGGTGGTGCTGCCGGCCATGGTCGCCGACCAGCAGTGGAGCTGGGCGCAGGCAGGCCTCGGCTTCACCCTGCTGGGGGCCTGCTGCGGCGGCTCGGCCTGGTTCCCGCCGATGATCATCCGCAGGTTCGGCGTCCGGGCGGCTCTGCTCCTGGGGACAGCGGTGATGGCCGCGGGCTTCATCTGCCTCTACCTGACGCCCAGCGTCTGGATCTACTTCCTGGGCACGGCGCTGTGCGGGGTGGCCTATCAGCTGATGGCCCTGATCCCTGGGACCCACGTTCTGGCCGCCGTCTTCCAGAAGCGGGCCATGGCCTTTGGCCTCTACTTCACCCTGGGGGGCCTGGGCAGCGTGGCCGGGCCGTGGATGGCGCTGGGCGTCATGGAGGCCACCGGCGGCGAATGGCGGCCCTTCTGGGCGCTGCAGGCTGTGGCGGCGCTGGCTATCGGTATTATCTGCTCGCTGTTCATCCCATCCAGCGCCTGGCTGAAGGAGTCCTCGGAGCGCATCGACAGCGCGGTCAAGGCCGACGCCGAAGCCGCCGCCGCAGCTCCGGTCCAGGCGCCCCTGGCGGTCTATCGCACGGTCCACGACTGGACCCTGAAACAGGCCATGGCCACGCCGCAGTTCTACATCCTGGTCTCGGCCTATTTCGTCCACCTGCTGAGCGGGGTGACGGTCTCCAGCCTCTCGGTGGCCCACCTGTCGGAGCGCGGCGTGGCTGCGGGCATCGCTGCGGGCATGCTGAGCCTGGAGGGGCTGATGGCCACGGTGGCCCGCCTGGGCGGGGGCTGCATCGGCGACCGGATCGACCCCAAGTGGCTGCTGATGTTCGCCGTCGGCGTCCTGGGGGCAGGCTCCCTGGCGCTCAGCGTGGCCGACACCTATCCGCTGATGATCATCTATGCGGTGGGGACAGGGGTCGGCTTTGGCCTGACGGCGCTGGCCGTGACCATACTGCTGCTCAACTACTATGGGCGGAAGAACAACCTGGAGATCTTCTCCACGGTCTGCCTGGTGGGCGCGCTATCGGCGCTCGGCCCGCTGATCGGCGGCTCCCTGCGCGATGCGCTGGGCAGCTTCTCCCCCACCTTCCAGCTCTTCGGCGTCGTCGCCGCCGCTGTGTTCGTCGCCTCGCTCTTCATGCGCCCGCCGCAGTGGAAGACGCAGGCGAGCGCCCCGGCCGCGCCGCCCGCCGGCCTTCTCAACGATCCCGTCTGAGGCGTACCCCCATGTTCCAGAAGCCTTCTCCCAACAAGGAATTCGGCGTCTTCCTGCCGGTCGCCAATGGCGGCTGGATCATCTCGGAGACCTCGCCACCGCTCAACGACCTCTGGGCCCAGAACCGGGCCGCGGCCATCGCCGCCGACGAGGTCGGCATGGACTTCGTCATGTCCATGGGCAAGTGGCGGGGCTTTGGCGGGACCACCAACCACTGGGGCTCATCCCTGGAGTCGGTGACCATGATGGCCGGCATCGCCGAGGCCACCAAGAATGTGAAGATCTGGGCCACCGTCCATCCGCTGCTGCAGAACCCGGCGGTGACGGCCAAGATGATCTCCACCCTGGACCACATCAGCGGCGGCCGGGCGGGCCTGAACATCGTGGCCGGCGCCTATCGGGCCGAGTTCGACCAGATGGGCATGTGGGACGACAGCCTCGACCATGACGCCCGCTATGCGCTCACCGAGGAATGGACCGCCGTGGTCAAGCGCCTTTGGAAGGAGGAGAGCGTCGATCACGCGGGCAGGTTCTTCACGATGAAGGACGCCCAATCGAGCCCGAAACCCCTGTCCCGGCCCCGTCCAGACCTGATCTGCGCAGGACAGTCCGACCGGGGCTTCCAGTTCTCGGTGCGGGAGGCCGACATCTGCTTCATCGGCGGCCGCACGGCCGAAGAGCGCCGCGACAACAGCCTGCGGGCCAAGAAGGTCGCCGCCGACCTCGGCAAGTCGATCAAGACCTACGCCATGTGCACCATCGTGCACGGGGAGACCGACGCGAAAGCCGAGGCCATGGTCGAGCACTACAAGACCGGCGTCGATATGGGCGCCATCCTGGAGATGCTGCGCAGCTGGGGCGTGCCGGCCGACAAGCTGGACGTGGTGGCCAAGCAGCAGGGCGCCTTCATGACCCACACCGCCGTGGGCTCGCCGGCCACCTGCGCCGAACAGGTCCAGGAGTTTGTGGAGTTCGCCCAGCTGGACGGCCTGATGCTGATCTTCCCCAACTATGTGGAGGGCCTGCAGATGTTCGGCGCCGAGATCCTGCCGGGTCTGCGTTCGGCCTTCGCATGAGCGCGCTCGCCGCCCCCGTGCAGGCTGAGGATGGGCTGGCGACCTGGATCGCGCCGGCCCGCACGGCCCTGGTGATCATCGACATGCAGGTGGATTTCGCCGCGCCTGAGGGCCGGCTGGGCCAATGGGGTGTCGATCTCTCCACCGTGCCGCCAGCCTTGGAGAAGGCCCAGGCCCTCGCCGACGCCGCGCGCAAAGCCGGCGCCCCGGTGGTGTTTGTCGGCCTGTTCACGCGGCCCGAGACCGACTCCGGCGCCTGGCGCGAGCGGATGCGCCGGCGCGGCGGCGATCCGGACTCCGACTCTGGGCTTTGTCGGGCCGATGAGGTCGGCTCGGACTGGTATGGCCCCAAGCCCCTGCCGGGCGAGGCGGTGGTGGAGAAGGCCCGCTATTCCGGCTTCCACGACGCGCCGCTGAACAGCGTTCTGAAGGGGCTTGGCGTCGACACCCTGGTGGTGGCCGGCCTGACCACCGAATGCTGCGTGGACTGCACGGTCCGAGACGCCTTCCATCTGGACTATCATGTGTTCGTGGCCAGCGACGCCTGCGCCGCCTACGAGGCCGATGTGCATGCGGCCTCGCTCAAGGCCCTGGAATTGAACTGCGCGATCCTGGTCGAGACCGACCAGGTGATCACCGCCTGGGAGGAGGCCGCGTAATGGCCGATGGATTTCAACTGCCGGGCGCCCAGGCGCCCTATGCCGTCACCGACGCCGACCGCGCCGCCATCGCCGCGGCGATCAGCGAGACCGAGATTGTCGAGCTGGCCCTGGAGCTGGGCAATATCCCGAGCCCGGCCGGCCATGAGTTCGCCGCCGGCGAGTTCGTCCACGACTGGATGAAGCGTGAGGGGTTCAACCCCCGCCGGGTCGGCGCGACGCCGGAGCGCAATAACATCATCGGGACCTATGGCGGGACCGGGGACGGCAAGAACCTGTTGTTCACAGCCCATCTGGACACCGAGGCGCCCACCTGGAACCCCGACCTGGACGCCTACAAGTACCGCCCCGAAACCCTGGACAATCCGGAGTGGGAGAAGTGCTGGCTCCAGGACGGGGTCCTCTATGGCTATCCCATCGCCAACGACCGGGGGCCGATGAGCTGCTTCCTGATCGCGGCCAAGGCCCTGAAGGCCGCGGGCTATGATCTGGCGGGCAAGCTCTATCTGACCGCCTGCCCCGGCGAGATCGGCCCCGAGCCCATCGAGGAGCACCGGGGCGTGGCCTATATGGGCAAGGATATCGGGGCCCATTACCTGTTCCACCACGGGGGCGTGGCGCCTGACTACGCCATCGCCGCCGAGGGCTGTGACTTCGGCCTCACCTGGGTCGGTTGCGGCTATGCGGTGTTCCGGATCAGGCTTTGGGGGGAGGGGGTGTTCACCCCGCTGCTGACCCAGCCGGAGAAGTCCGGCGATCACCCCAACCCGATCTATCGCCTGGGCGCGCTGACTGACGCCATCCACCAGTGGAGCCGCCAGTACGAGGCCGACAGCGCCTATGAGAGCGCCGGCGGCGTAGCCCTGCCCAAGGCGCAGATCGCCGCGGTGCGCGGGGGCGTTCCCTATGCCTTCGGGGCTGGGACGGAGCTCGTAAACCTCTATCTGGAAGTGGGCCTGAACCCCCGCCAGCGTATCGCTGATCTGCAGCATTCCCTGGAGCGCATGGTCCGGGCCGCAGGGCTCGGCGAGGTGGATATCGAGCCGGTGGTCGTCCGCCACGGCTTTGAGGCCGATGCCGGCGAGGTCGCCCCCCTGGTGGGCGCGGTGGACGCCGCCACCCGCCTGTCCCTGGGCCATCCGGTGCAGCGGGCGGCCCCGGTCTATTCCAGCATGTGGCGCGACCACAATGTCTTCAACATGCAGCGGATTCCGGCCATCACCACCGGCTTCAAGCGCTGGCGGCCGAGCCCGAAGGATCTGACCGACAGCGCGCTGGTCTATGCCCTGACGGCGCTGGCCATCTGTGGCAGGGCGCAGACCGCGGAGGCCAGGACCGGGCCTGCGCCGGTCTATGGCGACAATCCGTTCGGGAACGCCTGATGGGACAGGCGACAACCTTCGGCGATCTGGAGATCGGCGCGCCCTTTGACGGCCCCGCCTGGCGCGCGGCCATGGGCGCCTTCGCCAGCGGCGTGGTCATCGTCACGACGCAAGGGGAAGACGGCCAGCCCGTGGGCACCACGGTCAGCGCGTTTTCCTCGGTCTCGCTGGACCCGCCCCTGCTGCTGGTCTGCCTGGACCACAAGAGCCGCACCCGGGCGGCGGTGAAGCGGTCGGGTCACTTCTGCATCAACATCCTGGCCGCAGGGCAAGGTGGGCTGGCCCGCCTGTTTGCCGGCCCCGGCGCCACCGACCGGTTCGCGGGCGTGGCGATCACGCCAGGCGTCCTGGGCGATCCGCAGATCACCGGCGCTCTGGCCAGCATCGACTGTCGCCTGCACTCCCTGCACGCCGCCGGCGACCACGACATCCTGATCGGCCGGGGCCTGAACATCGCGGCGACGCCGGGCGATCCCCTCATTTACAGCCAGGGCCGGTTCCTGGGCCCAGAGGACTAAAGGTCAAAGACCATGGGATACGAAGTTCTGGACGTGAAGCCGATGACCCGCCGGATCGGCGCCGAGGTGTTCGGGCTCGATCTCGGCAAGCCGCTCAGCAACCGACAGACCGCCGAGTTGCGTGAGGCGCTGGCCAATCACCAGGTGCTGTTCTTCCGCGACCAGGAGATGGACCACGACGCCCACAAGGCCGTCGGCCGCCTGTTCGGTGAACTGGCCATCCACTCGGCCATTCCCGGCATCGAGGGCCATCCGGAGATCGTCGCCATCCACGCCGATGCGGACTCCAAGTTCGTGGCCGGCGAGAACTGGCACTCCGACCTGACCTGCGATCCCGAACCGCCGCTGGGCTCGATCCTCTACATGCCTGTTGTGCCCGAGAGCGGCGGCGACACCGTCTTCGCCTCTATGTACGCGGCCTATGACAGCCTGTCGGATCGGATGAAGGTCTATCTGGAGGGCTTGCGCGCCGTCCACGACGCCAACCCGGTCTATCAGAAGCTCTTCCCGGACCTGGACCGGAAGTACAACCGCTCAGTCCATCCGGTGGTCCGCACCCATCCGGTGACGGGCAAGAAGCTGATCTTCGTCAACCCGTCCTACACCACCCACATCGAGGGCCTGGCCGACGAGGAGAGCGCGGCCATCCTCAACTTCCTCTACGTCCACTGCATGAACCCGAACTACCAGGTCCGCTTCCGCTGGCGACCCAATTCGGTGGCCTTCTGGGACAACCGCTGCACCTGGCACCAGGCCATCTGGGACTACTTCCCGGACACGCGGTCAGGGTTCCGGGTGACCGTGGCGGGGGATAAGCCGTTTTGAGGGGGTGGCTTCGAGGCGGGCGATTTAGCTGTCGCCTTGGACTAATCGTTGGTTTGTCTCTCAGACAGTCGCGTCTGGAAACAGCCCGCTCAATGTTTGACGTAGGCGAGAACAAAGAGTGTACATGTCGTGCGGGCAATGCCATGTTTAGGCATGGGAGCAAGTAAGGCTTACAAGGGAAAGACCTGCGCCTATTGCGCGGAGGCAAATGCCTCGACCACGGCAGATCATGTTTTTGCGCGGGAGTTCTTTCCCATTGAGCGACGAGGAAACCTTCCAAAGGTTCCTTCGTGCCAAGCTTGCAACAGCGGAAAGGCTACGCTCGAGCACTACTTCACGGCCGTGCTACCGTTTGCGGGGCGCCATGCCGATGCGCGTGAGCTTCTCAAGCAAATGGTGCCGCCGCGTTTAGCCAAAAATCGAGCTCTGCATGCTGAGCTTGTCGCCGGTGGTTACAACGCTTGGCTTAGAAGTGATGGGTTGCTTCGCCCGACGATGACGCTGCCCCTCGATGCGGTGAAGTTGGAGCAATGGGTTCGCCTTATTGTGCGTGGGCTGATTGCGCATCATTGGAGCGTGGTCTTGCCCGCCCACTACCATATCGGTGTCGCCGTCTGGACAGAGGCCGGCGAGCGGGAAATCGGTCGAGTGATGCCACAGCAAGGGGCAGCGGTTACTCAGGCGTCGTGGGGCGGAGGAGCCTTCGAGTATCGGGGAGTTCAAGCGACCGACGACCCATTCCTCTCGATCTGGCGACTAACACTATACGGAGGAGCGCTGCTAGGCGGCGATCCCGAAGCGTCGATAGACGCCAGTCCTCGCATTTGGGCCATGACCAGCCGCAGGGTGGAGCCGGTCCTCTTCAGATATCCTGCAGAGCAGTAGAGTCACGCTGGACGGGTACCTCCACCATTGGCTGTACTGGGTTTTCTGCGCAGCGGCGTTCGGCAGAGGAGGCTTCGAATGCTGACCGATCTTCTGGCGCGCTATGACGCCGAGATGCGGCGGGACCCGCCGCTGACTCAAGGGGTGGAGGCGACTCGGGTCGGGGGCCTAGTGCGGCTCAGCGGACCCTATAACTGCATCGTCTATTCGGACCTGTCGGAGGCCGATGCGGAGGCTCAGGTGGCGGCCGAGGTCGCCCATCTGCATGCGACCGGCGGGGCGCTGGAGTGGAAGGTTCACGGGCATGACCGGCCAGGGGACCTGCCGCGCATTCTGGAGCGCCATGGCTTTGTCTCCGAGCCCATGGAGACCCTGCTGGTTCGCGCGCTGGATGAGGGCCTGCTTGGGCGTCGGGCAGACCCGGGCCTGTCAATCCGGACGGTGACGACGGCCGGGGATGTCGACGATTTCCTGCGGGCCGTCGAGGCGGCTTTCGGCCACCCGTTCGGCCACGATGCGGCGCTGCTGCTGGCTGACATCAGGGCCGGGGTGGCCTCGGCGCATGTGGCCTATGTCGAGGGCGCGCCTGTGGCGGCGGGCCGGCTGGAGATGCCTGCGGGTCGCAGCTTCGCTGGCCTCTATACGGGCGGGGTGGCGCCGGCCTTTCGCGGGCGCGGCCTCTATCGCGCCCTGGTGCAGAGCCGGGCGCGGGAGGCGGCTGCGCGGGGCTATGGCTATGTGATCACCGAGGCGCTGGAGACCAGCCGGCCGATCCTGGAAAGGCTCGGCTTTGCGCCGCTGACCACGGTCCAGGGCTGGGTGCTTGAGGTGGCGGCCGGCGAAGGCTGAGGGTGGCGGCAAGTTCGCTAGATCGGCGATCGGAAAGCTATCACCAATCTTTCGCAGTAAGATATACGTCGGTGAAGTTCACATAATTGACGCTCCATTTCGCTCCATTGTCGTAGTTAACGGTTTGGAAGAAAAAGGGGCAACCTTCGCTGCGGATCAGATATACAACGTTGTATACTGCTGGCGTAAACTCTTCGGCCTTGATCATTTGCCAATCGCGTATTGGACCGCAATGGCGAGTGGCCGCGGCAGTCAGCGCCACCATCTGCTCTACTTCGGCCTGCTTCTTTGACATCAGGGTTCCAGCGAAGAGATCGGCGTAGGCCTGTTCGACCTTCCCGTCACGAACGCTGACCATGAAAGCCTCAAGCTGTCGGACCACCGCGGCCGGCGGTTCGTCGGCGCGAACCACGCTTGGTGCAGACATGGCGACTGTTGCAGCGACTGCCAAAAGTAGGCGCATCATTTTCCCCCCTCAACCCTGGCGTGAAGCTTAGCATTGGCGCCCGGGGTTGAATAGCCGAGCTTCTCCCCTCGAACCCCCCGCCGCAGCCAGGGACGGCCGCGGCGGGGAGGGGCTGACGGTCAAGGGGATGAGCCGTCAGGTCTTGGGGAAGCCGATGCTGGTGGAGAGGCCGGCCCAGTCGCCGATCTCGGTGGTCATCTGGCCCATCTTGCGCATGGCGTAGTGCAGGGCGTCTTCGCCCAGCAGCAGGTGCAGGGGCGCGTCATCTGCGCCGGCGATCTTCAGGATGGCGGCCGCAGCCCTCGCCGGGTCGCCGCTTTCCTGGCCGGCGTGCTCGGCCAGCAGCTTGGGCGCCATGTGGGCGGTCTCGGCATAGTCGTCGATGACGTCGCTGGCGCGGGTCAGCGAGCGGCCGGCATAGTCGGTGCGCATGCCGCCGGGCGCCACATTGGTGACCTTGATCCCGAGCGGCGCCACCTCCTGGGCCAGGGCCTCGCCCAGGCCTTCCAGGGCGAACTTGCTGGCGCAGTAGATCCCCGTGCCCGACCAGGCGGCCAGGCCGCTGACCGAGGTGATGTTGATCACATGGCCTGAGCGACGGGCGCGCATGGCAGGCAGGGCGGCGCGTAGCACGGCCAGGGGGCCGAACACATTGGCCTCGAACTGGGCGCGGGCCTCATCGAGGCTGGTCTCCTCTACCGCCCCGGTCAGGCCGTAGCCGGCGTTGTTGACCAGGATGTCGATGCCGCCCGACAGGGCCTCGGCAGCCGTGACGGCCGCAGCGACGGCGGCCTCATCGGTGACGTCGGCGACGTAGCCGTGGGCGCTCGGACCCAGGGCGGAGAAGGCGTCGCGGTCGGGGCCCTTGCGGACCGTGCCGGCCACTATGTCGCCGGCCTCAAGCGCGGCGAGGGCGAGCGCGCGGCCGAGGCCTGCGCTGACGCCGGTGATGAACCAGGTGCGCGTCATGTCAGTAGGGGGCGTCGCCCTTGGCCCACAGGCGGTGCATGGTCCGGAAATACTTGGTGTCGTCGTAGAGGGTGCCGGTGTGCAGGGTGCAGCGGTTGTCCCACATGAGCACGTCGCCCACCTGCCACTTGTGGCGGAAGACGAAGGGCTCGCTGGTCATGAACTCCACCAGTTCGTCCACCAGCTCCAGACCCTTGGGGTTCTCCATCCCCACCACCTCGGTCACCGTGCCCGTCGAGGGCCACAGCGCCTTGCGGCCGTCGGCCGGGTGGGTGCGGATCAGCGGATGCTCCACGTCCGGGTTGTCGCGCTTGAGCTCTTCGGACAGCTCCTGGCGGCCGAACTCGCGGGTGGCCATGAAGTGCTGGTAGGAGTGGTGCAGGCGCAGGCCGTCCAGCTCCTTCTGGCGCTCCGGCGACAGGGCGTTCCAGGCCGCGCAGCCGTCGGCCAGCAGGGTGTCGGAGCCCTCGGCCGGCACTTCGACGGCATAGAGCATGGTGCACATCACCGGCTTGGCCTTGTACGAATAGTCGGTGTGCCAGCCGACGCCGTCATTGTGGGCGCCGATGGGTTTGCCATCCACCTCACGGTTGGAGAGCACAAACACCTTGGGATGGCCGGGCAGGGTGAACTGCGTCTGGGTGTGGTCCTCGGGCTCGCCGAACAGGGCCACGAAGTCCACCAGCTGGGCAGGGGTCATGTCCTGGCCGCGCAGCAGGATGGCGCCGTGCCGGTGGAAGGTGTCGACCACGCCGGCCAGGGTGTCGGCGTCGGCGCGGGCCAAGTCCACGTCGAGGATCTCGGCGCCGAAGCCGGGCTTCAGCTCGCGGGTCTTGAGTTGGACGGCGGTGGTCATCGGCGCAGGCTCCGGCTGTGTGGGAACGACCTTAGCCGGGCAGGGGCGCGGCGGTCTTGTCCATCCGCGCACATTTGCTTGCCAGCGCCCGAGCGGGGGGTTGGGCGGCTGATCAGCCCCTGATCACCGCCGCCTGCAAAGGAGGCGATCGGGCGCTTTGGCCGCCCGCCGGCCAAGTTCTCGTGCGCGCTGGTGCAAGACCGCCCCCACCCTGGCGCCTACCGTCAAGGCCTCGACCGAACCGGAAGCCGAGGGTCCTAAAGCATGCGCGCGCACCTCCTGAACGACGCCTTCTTCGATGGGCTGTCCACCTCCATGGAGGGGTTTGAGACCGCCGAGACCCTGCCGCCGGCCTGCTACGTCGACGCCGGCTTCTATGAGTTCGAGAAGGAGGCGGTCTTCAACCACGAATGGCTGTGTGTCGGCCGCGAGTCCTGGGTGATGACGCCCGGCGACTACTTCACCACCTCGATCATCGGCGAGCCCATCGTGGTGGCGCGCACGCGCAAGAACGAGCTGGTGGCCATGAGCTCGGTCTGCCAGCACCGGGCCATGCTGGTGGCCGAGGGCCACGGCAACACCCGCGGCTTCGTCTGCCCTTACCACCACTGGACCTATGGGCTGGACGGCAAGCTGGTGAACGCGCCGGCCATGGAGCAGACCTGCGGCTTCGATAAGAAGAAGGTCGCCCTGCCGAGGTTCAAGGTCGAGGTGTGGCTGGGCTTTGTGTTTGTGAACTTCGACCTGGACGCCGCCCCGCTGGCGCCGCGCCTGACCGAGATCGAGGCCGCGCTCGCCGGCTACGACCTGGCCAATGCCGAGGGACCGCGGCCTGATCCCGCCGCCAAGCTCCCCTGGAACTGGAAGGTGATGTTCGAGAACAACAATGACGGCTACCACGCCAGCCGTCTGCACCAGGGGCCGCTGCACGACTTCGTGCCCAGCGCGCAGTCGGTCTTTCCAGATCCGCCCGAGGGCGCGGCCGGCTACCTGCGCTTCAACGGGACCCTGCATCCCGACGCCAGCTTCAACGTGACGCAAAAGGCCCTGTTGCCGGTCTTCCCCAAGCTGACCGAGGTGGACCGCAGCCGGATGACCTTCGCCAACATCCCGCCGACCCTGTCGCTCGTGGTGACCAGCGACATGGTGATCTACCTGATCGTCCGGGCTGACGGTCCAGAGACCCACGAGATGGACACGGGCCTCTTGTTTGCGCCCGGCGCCATGCAGGACCCGGCGTTTGAGCACAAGCTGGCCATGAACATGGCCGCGGCCAGCGCCATCATCGCCCAGGACCTGCATGTGGACGGCTTGGTGCAGGCGGGCCTGCGCTCGCGCTTCGCCATCCGCGGCCGCTATTCCTGGCAGGAAGGCGCCCAGATCGCCTTCAACCGCTGGCTGACGCCGCGCTATCAGCAGACCTGGAAGGCGATGACCGCCGACGCCTGGCCGCGCGCCGAGGTCCTGGCATGAGCGGGCCTACAGAACGTCTGCCGGTGGTCTTCTTTGGCCACGGCAGCCCGATGATCGCCATCGAGACCAATGACACCACCGCGGCCTGGGGCGCGATCGGGGCGTCGATCGGCAAGCCCAAGGCCATCCTGTGTGTTTCGGCCCACTGGCTGACCCGCGGGGTCGCCGTCACCGCCATGGCGCAGCCGCGGACCATCCACGACTTCGGCGCCTCCTTCCCGCAGGCCCTGTTCAACGTCCAGTACCCGGCGCCGGGCGATCCGGCCCTGGCCCGCCGCGTGGCCGAGCTGCTGGCGCCTATGCCCGTGGCCCAGGACGAAGCCTGGGGCCTCGACCACGGGACCTGGTCGGTCCTGTGCAAGGCCTATCCCAAGGCCGAAGTGCCGGTGGTCCAGCTGTCGATGGACGCCAGCAAGCCGCCGGCCTGGCACTACGAGATGGGTCGCAAGCTCGCCCCCCTGCGCGACGAGGGTGTGCTGATCGTCGCCACCGGCAACATCGTCCACAACCTGCCGGCCATGGACTGGGGCGCCCGCCACCGCCCGGCCTTCGACTGGGCCGCGGCCTTCAACGATCACATCAAGGCCGCCATCGCTCAGGACGAGCCGCAGGCCGCCGTGGCCTATGAGGCCTTCGGCGAGGCGGCCAGCCGCTCGGTGCCGACGCCCGACCATTACTGGCCGCTGCTCTATGCGCTCGGCGCCCGGATGCCCGGCGACCGCGCGGTCTTCGGACCCGACCACATCGAGCACGGCTCGCTCAGCATGACCACGGTGATGCTCGACAGCCGCCCGGCCGCTCAAGCGGCCTGATTTCCAGCTTTCCCAAGGACGTCCCCATGGCCTTCATCTGCGAGCCGACCGAGACCCGGGCCGACACCCTGCCGGGCGCCCTGCACACTCTGAACGCCACGTCCAAGACCGTGCACTGGGGCTATTTCGATCCCGCCCGCGGTCCGGCCCTGAAGATCAAGAGCGGCGACCTGGTGCAGGCCGAAGCCATCACCCACCATGCGGGCGATGATCCCGAGCTGATGATGGACGAGGCGGTCACCGCCATCTTCCGCGAGATCCCCGAGGCCGACCGCAATCCCGGCGTCCACATCATGACCGGCCCCATCCATGTGGAGGGCGCCAAGCCTGGCGACATGCTGGAGGTGCGCTATCTGCGGATGGTCCCGCGCTGCAACTACGGCTCCAACCTCGCGGCCAACTGGGGCCACCTCTATGACGAGTTCGACCAGAAGGAGCGGGTGACCATCTATGAGCTGGACGCCAACGCCCAGACCGCGAGCGCGCTTTATGCCTACGACTTTCCCGGCAAGTATCTGACGCCCGGGACCATCACCAACTGCCCGGTCTGCGACCGTCAGGGCGCGCTGCCCGGAGTGCGGGTGCCGGTGCGGCCCCACCTGGGCACGGCCGGCGTCGCGCCCAATGTGAACGGCCGGGTCAGCACCATTCCGCCGGGCCTGCACGGGGGCAATATCGACAACTGGCGCATCGGCGCGGGCGCGACCATGTACTATCCGGTGCAGGTGGACGGCGCCCTGTTCTCCATCGGCGACCCCCATGTCAGCCAAGGCGACGGCGAGATCAGCGGCACGGCCATCGAGGCCTCGCTGAACGTCCTGATGCAGATTGTCCTGCGCAAGGATTTCACCTTTCCCTCGCCGCTGCTGGAGACGCCGAACTGGTGGATTGTCCATGGGTTCGACCCCGATCTTAACCGGGCGATGAAGAACGCCTCCCTGGACATGCTGGGCTTGCTCACCGAGCAGCAGGGCCTGTCGCGCAACGACGCCTATTCCCTGATGAGCGTGGCCGCCGACTTCTCCATCACCCAGGTGGTGGACGGCACCCAGGGCATCCATGTGCGCATCCCCCGCGGCATCTTCCCGGCCAAGGGCAGCGTGCGCGACCCCACCTAGGGCGAGACCTTGAAGGCCTGGCAGTTCACCACCGACACCTATCTGAAGCCGCAGCGCCGGGACGCTTGGCGCGAGGCCATGGAACGGCTGCGCCTGCCCGTCGGCGACCTGCCGACGGAGGGCGCCTTCCACGCCCAGGTCTCCAGCCTGACCTCGCCCATGGGGGTGGAGTTTTCGGTGGTGGCCTCCACGCCGCAGGAGATTTCCGGCCGCAATCCTCACCAGCCCGCCGCCATCTGGATGGCTGTCCTGCTGGAGGGGGAGGCGACGCTGCTAGACGGGGTCCGCGAGATTCCCATGGCGGCCGGTGACATCGTCTATGGCCCGACGGGGCACGCCGCAGGGCTACGATTGGAGAGCCGGTTCCGCCTGCTGTTCATCACCGCGCCGCGGGTGGCCCTGGACCACCGGCTGCTGGCGCCCTCAGCCCTTCGGCTGGGGCATCTGGCGGCAGGGCAGGGGATTAATCACGTCTTTTCAGGCATGTTGCGGGCCACAGCTGAATCTCTGGATGAGCTGACGTCGGACCAGCTGCGCCCCGTCGAACTGGCGCTCACCGAATTCCTGGTGGCCTGTCTGGCGCAGGATGGCGGGCCGGCCGCCCGGGGCGGTGCGGAAGGGGCGCGGGCGGTGCAGATGCATCGGGTCCGTCAGACCATCGAGGTCCTTCTGGCCGAGCCCGAGCTCACCCTGCGCCGGGTGGCCGACGAAGACGGGGTCTCGCCGCGCTATCTGCAGAAGCTGTTCGCCGGCCAGGGGCAGAGTTTCACCGGCTATGTGCGGAGCCGGCGGCTGGAACGGTGCCGGGCAGACCTCGCCAGCCCCGCCTGTGCCCAGCTGTCGATCTCGGAAATCTGCTTCCGCTGGGGCTTCAACGGCTCGGCCCATTTCAGCCGCGCCTTTCGCAGCGCCTATGGCCAGTCCCCTCGGGAATACCGCCGCGCGGCTATCGGTGAAGCCGCCGCAGACTAGGGACGATCAGGAGGTCGCCAGCAGGGCCTCTACCTCGGCGGCGGTGGGCATGGAGGCCGCAGCCCCAGTCCGGGTGACCGACAGGGCCGCGGCGGCGTTGGCGAAGGCCATGGCCGTCGGCAGCGTCATGCCCCGGTCCAGGCCCGCGGCCAGCGCCCCGCAGAAGCAGTCGCCAGCGCCGGTGGTGTCCACCGCCCTCTGGCGCAGACCCGCCACGCGAAACACCTCGTCGCCACTCACGGCCACGGCGCCGGCGGCTCCAAGCGTGGCCAGCACGGTCTGGCCGGACCGGGCCAGCGACCGCGCCGCGGCGACGGCGGCGTCAGGGTCGGCCGGTTCGGCGTCCAGGCCCGCAAAGCTCGCCAGCTCGGTCTCGTTGAGGATCAGCATGTCGGCCAGGGCGAGCAGCGGCGCGCCGTCTGACAGGGCCGGGGCGGTGTTGAGGATCTTCAGGGTGCCTGCGGCTTCTGGCCGGGTGAAGATCGTCTCGATGGCCGCCAGGGTGGCCTCGAACTGGGTGAGGATTACGCCGGCCCCGCCGAGGTCAGCGGCGCTCGCTGCGTCCGCGCCATAGAGGGCGTTGGCCCCGGCGGCCACGACGATCATGTTGCGCGCGGCGTCATCGACGGTGATGAAGGCCTGACCAGTCGGGGCCTTGGTCTCGCGCCGTACACCCGCCACGTCCACGCCAGCCCTGGCTAGAAAGTCCAACATGAAATCGCCGGCGCCATCCTGGCCCAGGGCGCCCAGCAGGCGGACCGTAGCGCCGAGGCGGGCGGCGGCCACGGCCTGGTTGGCGCCCTTGCCGCCGGGAAACTGGGCGAGACTTCGGCTGGCGACGGTCTCGCCGGGGCGGGGCAGTTCGGCGACCTGGGTCACATGATCCAGATTGACGCCGCCCAGGACGCAGACGCTCATGGGACGACTCCTCGCCAATGACCCAGGCTCAGGACCTAGGACATTTGCTCTGAAATGTCAGCGGGTGTGGTGGCCTCAGATCGCCTTGGCGTGACGTTGGGCGTCAGGCGCCAGATAGGCGTCGAACAGGGCGCAGATGGAGCGGACCAGCATCCGGCCGCGGGGCGTGACGGCCAGGACTTGACCATCCCAGACGGCGAGGCCGTCCGCGATGAAGTCCTGCAGGCGTGCGATGGAGCCGTCCAGCTCGGCGAGCTTGCGGCCATGGCGGTCGCAGGCGGCGACGAGATCCACGGCGAAGTCGCACATCAGGCGTTCGATGATGTCGGCGCGGAAGCGGTCTTCGTCCGTGACCGCCACGCCGCGGGCGATGGGCAGCCGTCCGTCGGCCACGGCGTGGCGCCAACCCAGCTCTTGGGTGATGTTCTGAACATAGCCGCCCGGCGAGGTTCCAATGGCCGAGGCGCCAAGGCCCAACAGCGTGCCGGCGGTGTCGGTGGTGTAGCCCTGGAAATTGCGATGCAGACCGCCGTCTGTGGCGGCCTTGGCCAAGGCGTCGTCGGGCAGGGCGAAGTGATCCAGACCGATCTGAACATAGCCCTCGGCCTTCAGCCGCTCGGCGGCGGCCTGGCTCTGTTCCAGCCGTTCGGCGGGACCGGGCAGGGCGGCTTCGTCCAGCAGCTTCTGGTGGGACTTCATCCAGGGCACATGGGCGTAGCCGAACAGGGCCAGCCGCTCTGGCCGCAGGGTCAGCACGGCGTCCAGGGTCGAGAGGGTGTTGCGGGTGGTCTGGTGAGGCAGGCCGTACATCAGGTCGAGATTGACGGACTTGACCCCAGCCTGCCGCAAATCGTCGACGCATTCGGCGATATCTTCGAACCGCTCCTGGCGATTGACCGCGCGTTGCACCTCCGGGGCCAGGTTCTGCACCCCGAGGCTCGCCCGCGACAGACCATGATAGGCCGCAGCCCGGACCCAATCCCGTGACAGGACCGCGGGGTCGAGCTCTGCGGCGATTTCAGCGTCCTCACTCACATGGAAGGCCCGGCGCAGATTGCCGAAGATGGTGGCCAACTCCTCGACGCTCAACATGTTTGGCGTACCGCCGCCCAGGTGGATGTCACCCACGGTCATCTTGCCGGGCAGGGCCTGTTCGAGGAGGGAGAGCTCGGCCATCAGCAGGTCGACATAGTCCCGGACCGGCTCGTGGCGGGTGACCGCCCGGGTGTTGCATCCACAGTACCAGCAGAGCCGGGCGCAAAACGGGATGTGCAGATAGACCGAGACCGGCGTGGTCGTCGGCAGGGCGCTCAACCAGGCGCGATAGACGGCTTCATCCACATCCGGGGTGAACTGCACCGCCGTGGGATAGCTGGTGTAGCGCGGCGCGCGGCCGTCATATTTGGCGATCAGCTGGGCGTCGGCCGGGGCCTGGGGGTTGTAGAGTACGGTCATGCGCTCATCATCGGGTTGCGCCCACAGGCCCGCCGTGACTCAGATCAAAGGGCGTGCGGGGAGGGCCCGCTAGAAGGGGGCCGCGGCCCCGGAATCAGGTGGCCGGCGCAGCGGGCCAGTTCCGTCTGGGTCGGAACCGGGCGCTGCGCCGGCGGGGCGCTGAAGGTGGAGCCTGACCACAGGGGGTATTTGCGGCATATGGCTCCCGTCTCGGGAGGTCGGTCCGGGCGCAGGTCTGGGTGATCCTGCGCTCGATGGCCTATTCGGCGAGGCGTTCCAGCGCGTCCCAGCGGGTGACGCGGAAGCGGCGGCAACCGTCGAATTCGACGACCGAGGCGCCCTGGAGCTGAGTCAGCATCCGCGAAACCGTTTCAATGGTGAGGCCCAGATAGTCGGCCATGTCCTGGCGGCCCATGGGCAGGGCGATGTGTTCGGACCGGTCGCGCTGGGCCAGATCCATGAGGAAGGAGGCCACCTTCTCGCAGGCGGTCTTGCGGCCCAGCACCAGCAGGTGCTCCTGGGTGCGTTCCAGTTCCCGACGGGTGGCCTGCCACAGGGCGCGGTCCAGGTCCTCATCGCCGGCGAATGTCTTTACGGCCGAGCGCTTGACCACCAGCAGCGTGCAATCGCAGAGCGCCTCGGCGGAGAAGCGATGAAGCTCTCCGGTCTCCAGGCCCACCAGATCGCCAGGATAGTAGAAGCTGCCCACCTGCCGGCGACCGTCGCTGAGCAACCGGGTGGTCCGCACCGCGCCTGACACAACGATGTAGAGGAGATCGGCCTCTTCATCCTGGCAGAAGATCTCTTCGTCCTTGGCGAAGGTCATCCGCAGACCGAGGCGCTCCATCACCTGGGTGATGGCGGGGGTGGCGAGGGGGGCGTCGGGGGCGTAGGCGAGGGTCATGGCGGAGGTCCTTGAGCCGATGACCTGATAGTGGCGTGGACCGTCCGGGCCCGATATTCGGGTCTGCTACCTAAGTAGTTTCCCGGAAGCGCAACCAGAGGCGATTTTGGCGCAGCCGGCCTGGTGAGTCCTTGACCTCGCTCAAGGCAGGCGGGCGCGTCCTGGCCAAGGCTGAAGGAACCAGGAAGGCTCCACATGACGGTTCCCCGGTTGTCCCGCCGCAAGATCCTACTGATCAACGGCCATCCAGACCCTGATCCCGGACGGCTTTGCGCGGCGCTCGCCTCGGCCTACGAGGCGGGCGCCGTGGCGGCGGGCCATGAGGTGAGGCGGATCGAGGTCGGTCATCTCGACCTGGCCCCCATCACCTCAAAGGCGGACTTCATGGCCACACCCTCCCCAGAGGTGGCCGACATCCAGTCCGCCGTCCGCGAGGCCGATCATCTGGTGCTGATCTATCCCCTGTGGCTTGGGGCGCCGCCGTCCATGCTCAAGGCCTTCCTGGAGCAGGTGTTCCGCTATGGGCTGGCCCTGGCGGCGCCCGGAACGGCGAAGGGCGTGAAGGGCCTGCTGGGTGGGCGCTCGGCCCGTGTTGTGGTGACCATGGGGATGCCCGGCTCCATCTTTCGGCTGGTCTTCTTTGGGCACGGCCTGAAGTGCGTCAGCCGGGGGATGCTCTGGGTGTCCGGCTATAGCCCGGTGCGGGAGATGGCCCTGGGGCCTGCGGAATCGCCCAACCCTGCTCAGCGCCTGCGATGGCTGGCCCAGATGCGCCGCCTGGGCGCGCGGGCGGCCTGAGTCTCAGCTCGGCAGCATTCTGTGGATGTGGCCCAGGAGATGATCCCCCAGCAACGGCTTCTCGACGACCTGCGCCTGCAGCCGGGCGGCCCGGGCGCGCACGCCGGGGGTGGGGTTGCTGGTGATCAGCACGGCGGGCAGTTGCACGCCGCGCTGCCTTAGCGCCTGCAGGACGTCGAGCCCGGACATGCCGCCGAGCCGGTAGTCCAGGATCAGACAGGCCCCGCTGCGGGGCAGGTCGAGGGCCATCAGCTCCTCGCCCGTGGCGCAGGCCTCCACCCGATAGCCCTCGATCTCCAGGGAGAAGGTCAGGGCCATGCGCAGGGCCGCGTCGTCGTCCAACAGGACAACGGTTGGCGCGGGGCGAATGAGGGTCGTGGTCTCGGCGAGCATGGGCCACTGGGTCGTGAGGCTGGAACCTCAAGATTACGAACGGGGGACGCCCCGTCCTTGATCCAGCGCAAAGGCCGCCCGACCGCGAAGCCGGATGACGGCCGTTCACCCAGGCCTAGAGCATTTTCCGATAAGTGTGACGCGGTTATCGGATCGAAAAATGCTCTAACTTTATGATTTAGAGCCCTTTTTATGCGATCTGATTGAAGCAATCAGATCGGAAAGGGCTCTAGGGTTTGACCAGCAGCACCATGCGGATGAGTTCGGACAGGCCCCGGGCGCCCGTCTTGGACATGACATTGGCGCGATAGACTTCGACGGTCCTGGGGCTGATGCCGAGCTCGTGGGCGATGACCTTGTTCAGCTTGCCCTCCACCACGCCGTCCAGCACCTCGTGCTCCCGGGGGGAGAGGCTGTCGAGGATGGCGCGGACCCGCTCGCGCTCCGGATCTTCGCTGAGGGCTTCTGGGGGGTGCTGGGCGGTGCGGATGGCCGCCAGCAGGCTGTCCTCGTCGAAGGGCTTTTCAAGAAAATCGACGACGCCGGCCTTCATGGCTTCCACAGCCAGGGGCACGTCGCCATGGCCGGTGATCATGATGACCGGATAGGCGCAGCCGGTGGACTTGAGCCGACGGACCAGTTCCAGGCCCGACATTTCGGGCATGCGAATGTCGGTCACGATCACGCCGGCCGGGGCGGTGTCCACAGCGGCCAGGAACTGACCAGCCGAGTCGTAGGTGCGCGCCTTGAGGCCTGCGGTGTCCAGCAGGAAGGCGAGGGAGTCCCGCATCGCCTCATCATCATCGATCACATGAACTACGGACTCAGTCATCAGACTCCAGTTCCTCACGCCTGACTGCGCGTAGGGTGAAACGGAACACCGTCCCGCCGCCGGGATTGGGCTCAGCCCAGATCCGTCCCCCGTGGGCCTCGACAATGGTTCGGGAGATCGACAGTCCCACACCCATACCTTGCGGCTTGGTGGTGACGAAAGGCTGGAAGAGCTGATCGATCATTTGCGGGGCGATGCCCGGCCCCGTATCGGCGACCACCACCTCCACCATGTCCTCGGCGGCGGGACGTGTGGTGACGGTCAACTCGCGCCGGTCGGACGTTTCCATGGCGTCGATGGCGTTGCGCATCAGGTTCAGCAGGACCTGCTGGATCTGGACCTTGTCGGCCAGGACGAGGCGAAGTTGGTGGTCGAGCCGGAATTCCAGCCGCACCCCCCGTTCCTTGGCCCCGATCATGGCCAGGGCCCCGGCCTCCTCCAGAAGTTGAGGCAGGTTTTCAATGCGGCGGTCGGACTCGCCCTTGGAGACGAAGTCACGAAGGCGACGGATGATATGACCCGCGCGCAGGGCCTGTTCGGTGGCGCTGGACAGGGCGCCCTTGATCTTGTCCCGGTCGAGTTCAGGGGCGTCGAGCAGCCGTTCTGAACCCTTCATGTAGTTGGCGATGGCTGACAGGGGTTGGTTCAGCTCATGGGCCAGGGCCGAGGCCATCTCTCCCAGAGCCGTCAGTCGCGAAACATGGACAAGTTCGGATTGCAGGTCCTGAACCCGCCGCTCCGTGCTCTGGCGCTCGGTCAGGTCGCGGACAAAGCCTGTGAAGAAGCGCTTGCCGGCCGTCTCCATCTCTCCGACGGCCAGTTCCATCGGGAAGGTCGAGCCATCCTTGCGCGCGCCCACGACCACCCGCCCGATGCCGATGATCCGCCGCTCGCCGGTCTGCATGTAGCGTTGCAGGTAGGAGTCATGCTGTTCGCGGTAGGGGCTGGGCATCAACGCCGAGACGTTGCGGCCGATGGCCTCCTCGGCGGTCAGGCCGAACAGTCGCTCGGCGGCGACGCTGAAGGACATCATCACCCCATGCTCGTCGATGACGATCATGGCGTCCGGCACGGTCTCCAGGATTGAGCGCAGCCGCGCCTCGCTCTCGGCCAGGTGCAGGATGGCCTCGGTCCCCTCGAAGGTGCGACGCTGCAGGTGATAGCCTGCGGCGGCGATGGCCAGTCCGCTGATGACGAAGAGCAGGCTGTCGACCTGGTTGGCTGCCCCATCGAAGGCGGTCTGTCCGCCAAGCCCCCAGACACAGGCCATGCCTGCGAAGGTGGCCAACAGGGCCGGGCCTGCGCCGCCCATCAGACCGCCGATGACGGCCGCCGGCAGAAAGATCAGATAGACTGTCCGCTCCCCCACCAGGGGGAGTATGGCGACATAGATGGCCGCCAGCAGAGCTGTGGCGCCGGCCGCCCACAGATAGCCTGTCCAGACCGGTCTCCGGGTGGCGATGTTTTGCCAGGTCAGCCAATGCATGACGACATGCGGTAGAAGGCGGCGCAGCGCATTGCAAGCCTGTGAGTCCGCGGCAACGTCCGTGGCCGCCCACACCATGTCCGCACCCAAGGGGAGATGTGAAACTTGGACGATTTCCGATGGGCGTCCTTCCTGGTCGCCGCCGTGCTGATCGAGCTCACCCCTGGCCCGAACATGGGCTATCTGGCCCTCGTCAGCGCGCGCCGCGGGTGGAGGGCGGGCTTGCTGACCGTCCTGGGCGTGACCCTGGGGTTGGGCGCTCACATGCTGGCGGCGGCTGCGGGCCTGTCCCAGTTGGCGATGGCGCAGCCGGTCCTTTACCAGGGCCTGCGTTGGGGTGGGGTGCTGTACCTGCTGTGGCTCGCCTGGGATGGGTGGCGCAGTCGAGGGGCTACGGCCGAGGTCGAGGACCTGTCCGCCGGCGGCTGGCGTGATGTCCGCCGCGGGCTGGTCACCAATGTGCTGAATCCAAAGGCGCTTATCTTCTATGTGGCGGTTCTGCCCAGCTTCGCCCCGCCCCAGACCGAACATCCCCTGGGGGCGTTCCTGGCCCTGGGGTCGCTCCATCTGGCGGTAGCGGTGATTATTCATGTCGCCATCGTCACCCTGGGCGCGCGCGCCTATGGCTGGCTCTCTCAGTCCGATCACGCTCCCCGGGTGCAGGGCGGCTTCGCCCTCGGCCTTGTGGCGGTGGCCATCTGGGTGGGGTGGAGCACCCGAGGCGGGTAGGTAGGATTACGGAGGCGGCGTCCCCGCCAGGCTGGGCTAGGGTCAGGCTTCACGACAGAGGAATGCGGCCATGCGTGACGTCCTGATGATCCTGTGCCTCGCCGGCGCGCTCACCGCCTGCGCCACCCCGCAGCATGGCCCGCCGCAGCCGCTCAGTCCCGCCGCCGAGCGGGGATTGCAGTTCGTGTCCAGGTCATGCGCCGGCTGTCATGCCGTGGGCGGGGCCGGCCATAGCGCCAATGCTGTGGCGCCGCCCTTCGCCAGCGTGCGGATGCGCCACACCTCCATCGGTCTCGAGAGGTCCCTGGCCCAGATCTCTCGCGAGGGGCATGGGGAGATGCCGCCGATCTACATGACCGCCGCGGAAATGCAGGACATTGTCGCCTACATCGAGTCCCTGGAGCCGGTGGCCGCTGGGCCAGGTCTTGGGTCTGATGTTCAGACCGCGGGTCTGTAGCAACCCTGATCGCGCCGATAGCCACGGGGCCCGGCGGGCTAGAAGGTCATCCAGGCGGCTAGTCCCAGAGCCGCCAGCACCACGAGCGCGGCCGCCACCCAGACGGCGGGCGGAAGGACGAGACCAGGCGCCTCCGGATCTGGCCGTGTGGGCAGGGGTGCGCGGGGCGCGCCAGCTTGGGCCTTGGCGGCACGGGCGCCGCCGGCTTCAGCATCAGCCGAGGCGGGCGCCGCGCCAGGATCGAAGACGGGTTCGGCGCTGTTCGGGCGATCGCGCCACTGCTGGTCCTTGGATTGAAGCGGGTGTGTCATGGGAAGCGAACCCCTGTGGGGGCAGCCGAGTTCCGCGGTTCAGCGCCCGCCTTCCTCGCCAGCATGGTGTTCTGCGCCATCTCTGGCCTCGGCGGCGGCGAACACCTCTTCCTGACCATCATCGACCAGGCCCCCCTGCGACCGGGCCAGATCGCGTTTCGCCTGATCTTGCACCAGGCCCAGGGCTTCGACCTCGTCTGCGGCCTCGACCACAGCTCGGCGGATTGGCTTGGCGTCCGGGCGGGTCCCAAGTCGAACTTCAATCACCCATTGGGTCGGCACGGTGTTCTCCTGCGTCGCGCAGGATTTGACGCTCAGGGGCAAAGATCGTTCCCGTCCATCTCAGCAAAAAAGGGCCGGCGCGAACGCCGACCCTCCTTTTACTCAGGCGATCTGAGGCGGTTTAGGCCGCTTGCAGATTGGCTGCTGACATCTTGCCGTTACGGGCGTCGCGCTGCATTTCGAAGCCGATCTTCTGGCCCTCGTGCAGCGAGGCCATGCCGGCGCGCTCCACGGCTGAAATGTGAACGAAGACGTCGACGCCGCCATCATCCGGCTGGATGAAGCCGAAGCCCTTTTGGCCGTTAAACCACTTCACGGTTCCGGTGCTCATGTTGATCCCTTTCCGGGTCTGAATATTCACGCGCCCAAGAGGGGTCACGCGATCAAATTTTCGGAGAGGGTCGAGGAGTCCAGTCGTCGTACAAAGTGCGCAGCGGTGGATTTTAGGCGAGCCAAAACGATATTCGATTTCTCTATGTCGCACGAAAAGCCTTGGAATGGCTATAATATTTTCCGAGGCGATCCAGATTTTAAGGGAAAGTTCTGATATGCTAGCTCGACAAACCACCCTCTGGCCGCCGGTTCTCATCGCGTATCTCGCCCTGTGAGGGCTAGGCCGGATCTTACGGGAGCACGGCATGCGCGAAATTCGGGATCGAATCGTCTTCACGGTGGCTCGTCATGACGGCTATTGGGCCGTCGAGCAGAATGGCGACTTCTCTGATCACAGCCTTGACAAAGAAGAGGCCAAGGCCGCCGCCAACAAGCGCGCCCGCGCGGCCCAGGACAAGGGTCAGCCCTGCCTGGTGCGCGTGAGCGGCGAACACGGGTTTTTCGCCGCCGCCTAGAGCATTTCCCGATAAGGGCGACGCGGTATCGGATCAGAAGTGCTCTAACCTTCTGCTTTAGAGCCCTTGTCATCCAATCTGACTGAAGCGGTCAGATCGGAAGGGCCTCTAGGGTCGGCTGGAGCCTGTCACGCCAGCAGGGGAGACAGGCCCGCTTCTGACTTCCGAGGGCACGCCGCCTGGCTCGCCATAGACTGGCGTCTGATTCTGCCCACCGCTGACCGTTTGCTCTGGCGCCTCATCGATGGGCGCTTTCTCGATGTCCACAAGACCGCTGGCGCCTTCGCCGGGATAGGTGGGCGCGGCGGCGTTGTCCTGTTGGTCGCCGGGCTCGGGCGTAGCCGGTCCGCAGGCGCTGAGGGTCAGGGCTATGCCCGCCAGGATGGCGACAGAGCCAGGGGCGCTCGGGTTCGAGGGTCTCATCTTTGCTTCTCCTCCTGCATGGCGTGGCAATGCTTCCCGAGCGGTTGAGGTTCCAGGCGTTGCGCCGGGGGCGCCCGAAGGAGGCGTCGGCCATGAACCTGTGCCATAGTCCTTTCGAGACTCAGTTGGCGCACAGCGCGTCTGGATCGAGGAACCCGCCCATGAACACCACTCTTCCCGCCATCACCTGGGCCAGCGCCCGCACGACTCTGATGACTGGGGTCTTGGCCTTGATGGTTGCCGGATGTGGCCAACAGGCGGGTGAAGAGGCCGCCAACGACGCGCCGGTCCCCTCGGCGGTGGCCGAGCGTCAGGAGGGGTTCAAGGCCTTGGGGGCCTCGTTCAAGCTCATCAATGACCAGCTGAAGACCGAGGCGCCGGACATGGCCGCCATCGTCCCGGCGGCGGAGCGGATGAATGTCCTGGCCAGTCAGATTCCAGGTTGGTTCCCAGCCGGCACTGGCCCTGAGGACGGCGTGAAGACCGACGCCCTGGCGACGGTCTGGTCCGATCCAGACGGCTTTTCCGCCGCCCAGGCGCGCTTGAGCGAGGCCACTACCAGGCTGCAGGAGCTGGCGATCGCAGGGGATGCCGACGCCATGCGTGAGCATGTGAAGGTGGTCGGCGCCAGCTGCGGCGGCTGCCACGACAACTTCCGGGTCGAGCAGTAGCCATGTCTGGTCTGCCGGCCCGCGTTCGGGTCTGGGATCTGCCCACCCGTCTAGTCCACTGGGCCCTGGCGGTCCTTGTCCTGGTCGCGTGGCTGAGCGGCGGCGAACGGATGGATATCCATCGCTATGCCGGCTACGCGATTCTCGGTCTGGTGATTTTCAGACTCTATTGGGGGGTCGCCGGGGGATCGACGGCCAGGTTCTCAGAGTTCGTGAAAGGTCCGGGCACAGTCCTGGCCTATGTGCGAGGCTGGCGCGGCGCGCCGGCCAGCTTCGGGCACAATCCCCTCGGCGCGCTCAGCGTCCTGCTGCTGGTGGTTCTGCTGATAATCCAATTGGGGCTTGGTCTGTTCGCGGTCGATGTCGACGGCATGGAGTCTGGCCCCTTCGCCCGCTTCGTCAGCTTTGAGACCGGGCGGAGCGCTGCGGACCTGCATGAGCTGAACTTCCGACTTCTGCAGGGCGCCGTGGCGCTGCACCTGGCGGCCATCGCCGCCTATGCGGTGTTCAAGCGCCGCAACCTGGTGAGCCCGATGGTGACCGGCCAGGATGCGACGCCTGGTCTGGAGGGCGAACTGCGGCCTGCGCCCCTGTGGCGCCTGGCGATTGGCGTGGTGATCGCCGTCTTGGTGGTGGTGCTGATCGCCCGCGCAGGCTAGTCAGCCGCGCATGATCCTGACCCTTTCCTGCGCCGACCGGCCTGGCATCGTGGCCTGCGTGGCGAGCTTCCTGTTCGAACGCGGCGGCAACATCATTGACGCCCAGCAGTTTGGCGACGTCGAAACCGGCCGTTTCTTCATGCGCGTGGTGTTCGAGGCCGGAGGCGCCTCGGCTGAGCCCCTGCGCGAGGCCTTCGCCCCCATCGGCGAAGAGTTCGGCATGCGCTGGACCCTGCGAGACCCCAAGGTGCGCCGCAAGGTGATGATCCTGGCCTCCCAGGCCGACCACTGCCTGTCGGATCTCGTCTGGCGCTGGCGTCGGGGCGAGCTGCCCATGGAGATCTGCGCGGTGGTGTCGAACCATCCGGCTGACACCTATTCCAGCATCGACCTCAGCGGTCTGCCCTTCCACCACCTGCCGGTGAACCGCGAGACCAAGCTGGAGCAGGAGGCCGCGGTATGGTCGCTGGTGCAATCCACCGGCGCCGAACTGGTGGTGCTCGCCCGCTACATGCAGATCCTGTCCAACGGCCTGGCCGCCAAGCTGGAGGGGCGCTGCATCAACATCCACCACTCCTTCCTGCCGGGCTTCAAGGGCGCGCGGCCCTATCACCAGGCCCATGCCCGCGGGGTGAAGGTGATTGGGGCCACCGCCCACTACGTCACCGCCGACCTCGATGAAGGCCCGATCATCGAGCAGGACGTGGAGCGGATCAGCCATCGCGACACGCCCGCCGCCCTGATCCGCAAGGGCCGCGACATTGAGCGCCGGGTGCTGGCCCGGGCGGTGCGCTGGCACCTGGAGGACCGGGTGCTGCTGAACGGCGCCAAGACCGTGGTCTTTACGGACTAGGTCGGCGCTTCAATAGGAGCGCGGCAGGCCCAGCACATGCTCGGCCAGATAGGCCAGGATCAGGTTCGTGGAGATCGGCGCCACCTGATAGAGGCGGGTCTCGCGGAACTTACGCTCCACATCGTACTCCTCGGCGAAGCCGAAGCCGCCGTGGGTCTGGATGCACATGTCGGCCGCCGCCCACGAGGCCTCAGACGCCAGCAGCTTGGCCATGTTGGCCTCTTCGCCGGCCGGATCGCCGGCCTCGTAGCGGGCCGCGGCCTCATAGGTCATGAGCTTCGCCGCCCGCACCTGGGCGTAGGCGCGGGCGATGGGGAACTGGACCCCCTGGTTCTGGCCGATGGGGCGACCAAAGACGACGCGGGACGTGGCGTAAGCCCGAGCCTTGTCCACGAACCAGCGCCCGTCGCCGATGCACTCGGCGGCGATCAGGATGCGCTCGGCGTTCATGCCGTCGAGGATGTAGCGGAAGCCCTTGCCCTCTTCACCGATCAGGCAGGAGGCGGGGATTTCCAGGTCATCGAAGAAGAGCTCGGTGGTCGCATGGTTGAACATGGTGCGGATCGGCTTGATCGTCAGGCCGCGCCCGACCGCCTCGCGCATGTCCAGCAGGAAGACCGACAGGCCTTCGGTCTTCTTGGTCGTCTCTTCCCGCGGGGTGGTGCGCGCCAGCAGGACCATCAGGTCGGAGTGCTCGGCCCGGCTGATCCACACCTTCTGGCCATTGATGATGTAGCTGTCGCCCTTGCGCACCGCCTGGGTGGTGAGGGCGGTGGTGTCGGTGCCGGCGCCCGGTTCGGTGACGCCAAAGGCCTGCAGACGCACCTCGCCTGAGGCGATCTTGGGCAGCCATTGGGACTTCTGGGCCTCGCTGCCGTGCCGCAGGACGGTGCCCATGGTGTACATCTGGGCGTGGACAGCCGCGGCGTTGCAGCCGCTGGCGTGGATTTCTTCCAGGATGGCCGCGGCCGCTGACAGGCCAAGGCCGCTGCCGCCATAGGTCTCCGGAATCAGCACGCCGAGAAGACCAGCCTCAGTCAGCGCCTGGACGAATTCAGTAGGATAGGTGCGCTCGCGATCCCGCTCTCGCCAGTACTCGCCCGGGAAGCCGGCGCACAGCCTGCGCACCGTCTCGAGAACGGCCTCATGTTCCTGCGCCGGGTTCATATCGATCTCCCACTGGCTGACCCTCCCAAGCCCTTAGATCAGGCGGACGCGCCGGGAAACCGCGCCCCTACGTCAAGCTTCGTCGCCGGAGGCTCTGGCAGCCCTGGCGCTTGGCCCCGGATTGCGGCAGATGGCGAAACAGAACCCCATCCCGATGGAGCCACCCCCTTGGACCAGCTCAAGGCGCTGATCACCTCGCCGCGCACAGAGAAGATCATCACCGCTCTGATCGTGATCAACGCGATCACGCTCGGGCTGGAGACCAGCCCCTGGGCCATGGCCAATTTCGGCGACGTCCTGCTGATGCTGGACCGGGCGATCCTGGCGGTGTTCGTCGCCGAGATCGTGGCCCGCATCGCCGTTCACCGTCTGGCCTTCTTCAAGGACCCCTGGAGCCTGTTCGACTTCGCCATTGTCGGCATCGCGCTCGTGCCAGCGGCCGGGGCCTTCTCGGTGCTGCGGGCCCTGCGGATCCTGCGGGTGCTGCGGATGATCACCCTGGTGCCGTCCCTGCGCCGGGTGGTGGGCGCCCTGATCAGCGCCCTGCCGGGGATGGGATCGATCATCCTGCTGATGACCTTGATCTTCTATGTGGCCTCGGTGATGGCCACCAAGCTGTTCGCCGCCAGCTTCCCCCAGTGGTTCGGCTCGATCCCGGCCTCGGCCTACTCCCTGTTCCAGGTGATGACCCTGGAAAGCTGGTCCATGGGCATCGTGCGGCCGGTGATGGAGGTCTATCCCTATGCCTGGGCCTTCTTCGTGCCGTTCATCCTCTGCACCACCTTCACCATGCTGAACCTGTTCATCGGCATCGTGGTCAACGCCATGCAGAGCGAGCATGAGGAGGAGGCGAAGGCCGAGCGTCAGCAGATCGAGGAAGACCTGCGCCTGGCCAGCGCCGAACGACAGCGGGCGCATGCGGAGGACGCTGCCGACCTCGCCGCCCTGCGAAGCGAACTGGCCGCCCTGCGACAGGAGATCGGGGCCCTTAGCAAAGGTCTGGCCGAGCGTTAGGGTTCGTCAAGCTTAAGCTTTGGTTGAGGGGCCGGCGCCTAATCTACCCCCCGGTATCGGCCCATCGCCCATGTTCCGGAGTTCCCCCATCACCCGTCAAAGCCGACAGCTTCTGCTCGCCGTCATGCTTTACGGCGGTTACGTCGCCAATCTCTGGCTGACCAACATGCTCCGGGAGACGACCGGGGTCGGGGCCATCTGGACGGCCAACGCCTTTGTCATAGGCGCCCTGCTGCTGCTACCGGCCCGCTGGGCCCCGGTGCTGCTAGCCGTGGGCTTCGTGCTCCAGGGGGCGGTCATTCTGGCCTTTGGCCATCCCCTCTATGGCGCCGTCGGCTATAGCCTCGTGAATGTGATCGAGGCGATCGCCGTGGTCTATCTCGCCCGCCGGTTCAATGCGGTACGCCTCACCACGCCGGGACGGTTTGCGGCCTTGATCTTCCTGGCGCTGGCGCCGGTCCTGGTGCTCGCAGCCCTCTTGCTTGGCCTGGGCGCCCTGGTGATCGAGGGCCACTTTCCGGCGGATATGTTGCTCAATCGGCTCGGGGCGAAGTTCCTGGGCATGTCGATGGTGCTGCCGGCCATTCTGCTGCTGAGCCAAGGGCGGCGAACCCGGCTCGTGTCCGAGCGGTCCTGGGAGATCACCCTGGGCTATATGGCGGTCGCCGTGCTAGTCGGCCTGATCATCACCCCGGCGGCCCCGATCGCCCTGTTGGCCATGTTCCCCGTCATCACGATCCTTGGCCTGCGTACTGGCCCACAGGCGGTGACCGTAGCCATGGCCGTGGCCTGTGTGGTGCTGCTGTCGGTGGGCTTCCTGTGGGGACGCTCGCCGGTGTTGGCGGAGACCAGAACCCTCGCCCAACAGGTTGCGATCTTTCAGGTCTATCTCGGCCTGGTGTTTGGCACCGGCATCGTCACCGCGCTCATGGCGATACACCAACAGCGCCTGCGCGACCTGATCCTGCGCCGCTCCGTCAGCCACCAGCGGGCACGGGAGCGGGCTGAGGCGGCCTCGGTGGCCAAGACCGACTTCCTGGCCACCATGAGCCACGAGATCCGCACGCCTCTGAACTCGATCATCGGCTTCGCCCAGGTTCTGGAGATGGACAAGGACATGCGTCCTGACAGCCGTCGCCAGATCGACCTGATCCGGCGTTCGGGCATCGCCCTGCTGACGGTGGTCAACGACATCCTCGATTTCTCGAAGGTTGAGGCTGGCCGGATCGAGTTGGATCCCAAGCCCGTCGATCTGGCCGTGGTCTGCCGCGACTCCCTGGCGATTGTCGCTGAGGCGGCGGAGGGCAAGGGCCTCAGTCTCGACATGGAAATCCAGGGCGAACTCTCTGGCGGCCATGTCTGTGACGATCACCGGCTTTGCCAGGTGCTCCTCAACTACCTCAATAACGCCGTGAAATTTACGGACGCCGGACGGATCACCCTGACCCTGGCTGTGTCAGAACAAGGGGATCGTGATCGGGTCCGGATCTCGGTCACCGACACCGGCGTCGGCATCGCCAAGGAGGCGGCCGACGCCCTGTTCCAGCGGTTCAGCCAGGTGGACTCCTCGGTCAGCCGGACCCATGGGGGCACAGGCCTTGGTCTGGCGATCTGCAAGGGCCTGATCGAGGCCATGGGCGGTCAGGTCGGTGTCCAGTCGACCCCGGGCGCTGGATCGACCTTCTGGCTCGAACTCGACCTGGAACGCGCCCGGGTGTCAGCCTCCTCCGATGAGGAGGAGGGGCCTGGCGAGGCGTTGTCAGCGCACATCCTGCTGGTGGACGATCATCCGATGAACCGCGAGCTCGGGGTGCTGATGCTGCAGATCCTGGGGTGCACCGCCGACGTGGCCTGTGACGGCCGAGAAGCGATCGAGGCGGCCAAGTCTGGCCGGTATGACGCCATCCTCATGGATCTGCACATGCCGGTCGTCGACGGCCTGGCCGCCACCCGGGCGATCCGGGCCCTGGACGGCCCCATGAGCAAGGTTCCGATCATCGCCATGAGCGCCGATGTGCTGCCGGAACAGATTTCGCGCATGCGTGACGTCGGCATGGTCGACAGTGTCGACAAGCCGGTGAAGATCGAAAACCTCTATGCCTGTCTCGGCCGCTGGACAGGGCCGGCCGCCTCCGCCGAGGCGGCGGCGGCCTAAAGCCCTGTTTCCAGGTCAGGGGAGGGGCTCGCCCTCGGCCGTGCGGCGCTTGTCCCAGGATCCGAACTCATAGGCGATGCACCGGTCGATCAGGGTGCGCCAGACCGGCTCGGCGATCGCCTCAGAGAGGCCAGCCTCACGGGCCGCAGCCTTGACCTTGGTCACCACATCTTCGATCCGCGCCTCGTCCCGGACCACGCCGCGGTGAGGCTTGATCCGCGCCGCGGCGTCCATGAAGCCCTGGCGTTCAGCCAAGAGCTTGACCAGAGCGCGGTCAAGGGCGTCCACCCCCTGACGGACCTCGGTCATCGTGGCGCAGTCGGCAGGCGACTTGTGGTCGTCGATCTCAATCAGCATTCAGCACTCTGGTCGCGTTGCGCCGGCGCCTCTTGCTAGATGCCGGCTCCATTGTCGATCGCCCGCAGGGCGGCCTCGTGGGCCTGGGCCTCGGCTGTGATCCAGGCGGAGAACGCCTTGACCTGCGGCAGCCGGCCCTTGGCCTTGGGATGGACGAGGTAATAGGCGAAGTCCACCGCCGTGGCGATCTGTAAGGGCGCCACCAGCCGTCCGGCTTCGAGATCGGCCTGGGCCAGGGTGCGCTTGGCCAGCGCCACGCCGCGACCGTTGGCGGCGGCCTCGATCACCAGGCTGGACTGATTGAACCGCGGCCCCCGCGAGCCGTCCACGGTCTTCAGCCCCCGCGCCGCCAGCCACATGGCCCAGTCGGGGCAGGAGGCGTCGAGTTCGGCCGAGCCGTCGTGCAACAAGATGTGGTTGACCAGGTCGGCAGGTTCGTTGAGCGGAACCCTGGCCATCAGCTCAGGACTGGCCACCGCGAGCACCGTCTCGCTCATCAGGGGCGTGACCTCGAGGCCAGGATAGCGCCCCGAACCGTAGCGGATAGCCAGGTCCACCTCGCCGGCGCTCAGGTCCACCACCTCCATGCCGGCCGACAACCAGACGTCCACCTGCGGATGGGCCTCCTCGAACTTGCCCAGCCGGGGCACCAGCCATTTGGCCGCGAAGGAGGGGGCGGCCGTGATGCTGAGCCGGCGGCCGTCCACCGCCGCGGTCAAGAGAGAGGCGGCCTCGGCCAGGCGGTCAAAGGCTTCCCGCAGGGCGGGCAGGGCGGTCTGGGCGGCGTCGGTCAGCAGCAGGCCCTTGGGCGTGCGCTTGAAGAGGGCGGCCCCCACATAGTCCTCGAGGTTCTGAATCTGCTGGCTGACCGCGCCTGGGGTCACCGACAGCTCTTCCGCCGCCCGGCTGAAATTGAGGTGGCGGGCGGCCGCCTCAAAGGCGCGCAGGGCGTTGAGGGGCGGCAGCCTGCGGCGATCCCCACTGCGTTCGGCCTGTCGTTCCATAAGTTTTCCTGAACCCCCGGGCAGAACTCCTTGGGTTGCGAAGTGGGGGGTATTTCCCCAGTTTGCAAGCATCCGGCGACGTCATGGCCCTTTCGTCGGCGGATATTCGACGGGGCGGGCCCAGGGTTCGCCCCGTCGGCCTTCGGGCGCAAGCGTGATAGAGAAGCTAAAACCATGAAGTCCAGCGATCGACCCCAAAGGCGACCGGGCGGCCTCGTCCTTTTGGACGGCGCGCGTGCGCGGCCTGCTGGAGCGGTCTGGCTGGTGGGAGCAGGCCCAGGGGATCCGGAGCTGTTGACTCTGAAGGCGCTTAAGGCCCTGCAGGGCGCGCAGGTTGTCGTCCACGACGGTCTGGTGTCCGACGAGATCCTCGATCTTGCGCCGGCCGACGCTCAGAAGATCAGCGTCGCCAAGCGCAAGTCCCGCCATGCCTATCCCCAGGACGAGATCAACCGGATGCTGGTGGCCTTCGCCCTCCAGGGGCTGAGGGTGGTGCGGCTCAAGGGGGGAGACCCGTTCATTTTCGGGCGTGGCGGAGAAGAGCTGGAGGCCTGCCGGGAGGCGGGCGTCGAATGCGTTGTCGTGCCTGGGGTCACCGCGGCCCTGGCGGCCGCCGCCGGCGCTGGCGCGCCCCTGACCCACCGCGGTTCGGCCCAGGCGGTGACCTTCGTCACAGGCCATGCAGCCCGGGGCGAGACGCCGGATCTGGACTGGGAGAGCCTGGCCAGACCCAACCAGACGGTGGTGATCTATATGGGCGTCTCCACCGCCGAGGGGATCGCCCAGAGACTGACACAGGCTGGCCGCAACCCGGCCACCCCGGCGCTTATTGTCGAGAACGCCAGTCGGGCCGACGAGCGGCGCATGGTCACCACCCTGTCAGGCTTGGCGCAGGCCGCCGCCGCCCTGAAGGGACCAGCCCTGCTGATCGTCGGCGAATCCATGGCTCTGGCCCAGGCGGGAGACGCCGAGCTGGCCACGCAGATTGAGGCTCGCGCCGTCGAGCTGGGAGGCAAGTAAGATGAAGGCCCTGACCGCCAACCGCCTGATCGATGGCGATGTCGTGTTCTGGAAGGCTGGGACGTGGGTGGAGCGTTTCGCCGACGCTGACCTGTTTGACGACACCGAGGCCGCCGAGGCGGCCGAGGGAAAGGCCAAGTCTCAACCGACTGTCGTGATCGACCCCTATCTGATCGACCTGATGGAGTCGGACGGTCTGTGGGCGCCGCTCAGCTACCGTGAGCGCATCCGGGCGCTGGGCCCCACCAACCATCCCGCCCACGGCAAGCAGGCCGAGGGCGGCGAAGTCATTGAAGCCCTGCTGAGTGCCGACGGCGCCGCCCGTTCCAGCGGCCGCGTCAACCTGATCAAGCGTAAGTAAGGAGCGCCGAATGTACCAGTACGACGCCGTCGACCAGGACTTCGTCGCCGACCGCGCCCGGGAGTTTCGCGAGCAGGTGGCGCGGCGCCTTTCCGGGGAGCTGAGCGAAGACCAGTTCAAGACCCTGCGGCTGATGAATGGCCTCTATCTGCAGCTGCACGCCTACATGCTGCGGATCGCCATTCCCTATGGGTCGCTGAACAGCCGCCAGATGCGCCGTCTGGCCCATATCGGCCGCACCTATGATCGCGGCTATGGCCACTTCACCACCCGCCAGAACCTGCAGTTCCATTGGATCAAGCTGCGGGATGCTCCCGACATCCTCGACCAGCTGGCCGAGGTGAACATGCACGCCATCCAGACCAGCGGGAACTGCATCCGCAATGTGACGTCCGACCCCTATGCGGGCGCCACGGCCGAGGAGCTGGACGATCCGCGGGTCTGGTCAGAGGCCATCCGCCAGTGGTCCAGCCTGCACCCGGAGTTCTCGTTCCTGCCGCGCAAGTTCAAGATCGCCATCACGGCGGCGCCCAAGGACCGCACGGCGGCAAAGGTGCACGACATCGGCCTGATGATCCGCCGGGGCCGCGACGGCCAGCTGGGCTTTGAGGTGATTGTGGGCGGCGGTCTTGGCCGCACCCCCTATGTGGGACCGACCATCAGCGAGTTCCTGCCGGCCAACCGGCTGTTCTCGTATCTGGAAGCGATCCTGCGGGTCTATAACCGCCATGGGCGCCGGGACAACATCTACAAGGCGCGGATCAAGATCCTGGTCGCCGCCCTGGGGGCCGAAGAGTTCGCCCGTCAGGTGGCCGAGGAGTGGGCCAAGATCGGGCCGGAGGGCGACCTGCCCGACACCGAGCTCGCCCGCATCCGTGGGGCGTTCGCCGCCGCCGCCTTCGACCCGCTGCCGGCGCGTTCAGAGGTGTTCGAGGCCGCCAAGGCCGCTGATCCGGCCCTGGCCCGGTTTGCGCGCAACAATCTGCGGCCGCACAAGAAGCCAGGCTACGCCATCGTCGAGGTCTCCCTGAAGACCATCGGTGAGACGCCCGGCGACGCCACCTCTGACCAGATGGACGTGATCGCCGACCTGGCCGAGCGCTATGGCCAGGACGACATCCGGGTGACCCATGAGCAGAACCTGGTTCTGCCCCATGTGCGGCTGGACGACGTGCCCGAGGTCTTCGCGCAGTTGCAGGCCGCAGGCCTGGCCAGCGCCAATGTGAACCTGATCTCCGATATCATCGCCTGTCCGGGGCTGGACTACTGCGCCCTGGCCAACGCCCGGGCGATCCCTGTGGCCCAGCAGATCGCCCAGACCTTCGCCGATCCTGACCGCGCTGAGGCCATCGGTGAGCTGAAGATCAAGATCAGCGGCTGCATCAACGCCTGTGGTCACCACCATGTGGGCCACATCGGCATTCTGGGCGTCGATAAGAAGGGCGAGGAGTTCTACCAGCTCACCCTGGGCGGCTCGGGCGCTGAGGACGCCGCGGTTGGCAAGATGCTGGGGCCGGCCCTGCCGTACGACAAGGTGGCCGGCGCCATCGACACCCTGGTCGAGGTCTATCTTCGCGAGCGCCGTGAGGGTGAGCGCTTCCTGGACACTTACCGCCGCACCGGCGTCGAACCCTTCAAGGAGGCCGTCTATGCCGACGCTCATTAGGCGACAGGATAACGACCAGTTCGTCCTCGCCGACGACCCCTTCACCGCTGTGAGTGATGATGAGGGCCTGCCCCCGGGCGACGTGATCATTTCCTTCACCCGGTTCCAGGCCGAGGGTGACAGCCTGCTGGCCGAGGGGCGCGCCGTTGGCGTGCGTCTTGAGCCCGCCGAGGAGGTTGAGGCGCTGGCCTACGACCTGCCGAGGATCGCGGTGGTGGCGTTGGCCTTTCCGAAGTACCGGGACGGCCGCGGCTATACCGCCGCCCGTCTGCTGCGCCAGCGGTTCGGGTTTGGCGGCGAAGTCCGCGCGGTGGGCGAGGTGCTGCGCGAACAGGCTGGCTTCATGGTCCGCTGCGGCTTTGACGCCTTTGTCCCGGCCGACGGATCGACCCCACAGGACTGGGCCCACGCCGTTCATCGCCACCGTCACGTCTATCAGCGCGCAGCCGATATGCGGACGCCGGCCTATGTGGAGCGTGAGGGAGGGTGACGATGGCCTATGATCACACCGACGACCTTTCGGTCGCCGATCGGTTGGACAAGACGCTGCGTCAGGCCGAGCCGACGGAGATCATCGCCGCGGCTCACCGGGAGTTTGGCGACAAGCTGGCGATGGTGTCGTCCTTCGGCGCGGAGTCGGCGGTCCTGCTGCACCTCGCCGCTCAGGTCAGTCGCGACATCCCTGTCCTGTTCCTCGACACCGGCATGTTGTTTGGCCAGACGCTGGACTACCGGCGGAGCCTGGCCAACCGGCTGGGCCTGACCGATGTGCGCGACCTGCGTCCGCACTATCAGGATCTGGCGGTCGCCGATCCCCAGGCCAAGCTTTGGCAGACCGACGTGGACGGCTGCTGCCATATCCGCAAGGTCCTGCCCCTGGACCGGGCGCTGGGCGAGTTCGACGCCTGGATCACCGGGCGCAAACGCTTCCATGGGGGGGATCGGCTGGCCCTGCGGGTGGTCGAAGAGGCCGAGCCACATGTGAAGTTCAACCCCCTGGCCAACTGGGGCAAGGAAGACCTGGACGCCTATGTGGTGGCTCACGACCTGCCGCCCCATCCCCTCGTGGCGCAGGGCTTTCCGTCGATCGGCTGCTGGCCCTGCACCTCGCCGGTGGAGGATGGCCAGGACGTTCGGGCTGGCCGTTGGCAGGGTTCGCAAAAGAGCGAATGCGGCATACATGTCGCCCGCGCGCCCGGCGTTTCAGTGAGTGGCGGCTCGGGCAATGTCGGCGGCGACATCTGAGCCTCGCCGAGCAGAAAAGACGAAGTGATGACTGATGTGACCGTGGCCGCCCCGGCCCCCAAGAAGGCCGGCGCCTTCCACCTTGAGACTGTGACCTGGGTCCAGCACTGGACAGACAGCCTGTTCTCGTTCCGCACCACCCGGGACCCGTCCCTGAGATTTTCCAGCGGCCAGTTCGTCATGGTCGGCCTGGAGGTGGACGGCAAGCCGCTGCTGCGCGCCTATTCCATCGCCAGCCCCGCCTGGCACGAGGAGCTGGAATTCTATTCCATCAAGGTGCCCGACGGCCCCCTGACCTCGCGCCTGCAGAAGATCAAGGTCGGCGATCAGGTGCTGATCGGCCGCAAGCCCACGGGCACCCTGGTGCTGGACGGCCTGAAGCCTGGAAAGCGACTCTATATGCTCGGCACCGGCACGGGCCTTGCGCCTTGGCTTTCGCTGGCCCGCGACCCTGAAGTCTATGAGCGGTTCGATGAGGCCATCGTCACCCACACGGTGCGCAATGTGGCCGACCTGAACTATCGCGAGTTGTTCGAGGAAGACCTGGCCAAGGATGAAATCCTCTCCGAGGTCATTGGCGGCAAGCTGCGCTACTACCCCACCGTGACGCGGGAGCCGTTCAAGACGCAGGGCCGGATCACCGACCTGATCGCCTCGGGCAAACTGTTTGAGGATCTGGGCGTGCCGCCCCTGGATCCAGCCGTGGACCGGCTGATGCTGTGCGGCGGTCCCTCCGTGCTGGCCGATCTGAAGGCCATGCTGGTCGAACGGGGCTTCGAGGAAGGCTCCATCGCCAAGCCCGGCGATTTCGTGCTGGAAAAGGCCTTCGTCGAGACCTGAGGCCGCGGTCCCCTGGCCTATTTGGCCGGGGGGCAGCCCTTGAACTCGCCGACCTTGGTGACCGTCAGCTCCGACAGGTTGAGCGGCATCATCGGCTTCATGGAGGCGCGTCCATGGCCGGTATAGAGGTCGATCTTCTCGCCCTTGATCGCGCCGCCCACGTCGGAGGCGTACCAGTAACCGTCGTGCACGCCGCCGTCGGGCATGGGCAGGCCGACGGTTTCCCGGATGAACAGGACGGTGCGGCGGGGGATCAGGGTCTTGTCGATGGCCGCCGTGCGCATGGCCACCACCTTGCAGCCCAGAGAGTCCAGGGCGCCCACGCCGGCCGCACCGGCGTGATAGAGGGTCGCGCGCAGCTTGAAGGCCGGCGTGCCCGGCATCCCACCGGTCATGGCGCCGACAATCAGGTCGCCGATCGGATCGTCCGTCGCGGCCTGTGAACTGGAAGCCAGGGCCAGAAAGGGTAGCGCCGCCAGGGCGGCGAGGCGGCGTCGCATGGCGGCGTCATCCTACGTCGTTAAGCTGGTAGGAGCGTGGGTAGCCGCCCTGGCGCGGGCTCGCAAGTCGTTCAATTGAGGTCTTCTTGCGGCGCTGTGAGTCGATCTGGCTTGGCGCCGGGTGGGGCTCGGCTATCAACGACGGCGCGTCGACGGGGGAATCCACATGCGTCTGAAGATTTACGGGGACTCGATCTCTGGCAACTGCCTGAAGGTGAAATGGACGGCCGACCGTCTGGGGCTCGACTATGATTGGGTCGAGATCGATCTCATGAAAGGGGAAACCCAGACCCCGGAGTTTCGCGCGCTGAACCCGGCCGGGCAGGTCCCGGTGGTGGTCCTGGCCGATGGCCGGCCGCTGGCCCAGTCCAATGGCATCATCATGTATCTGGCGGAGGGGTCTGACCTGATTCCGACCGACGCCTATGACCGGGCCCGCATGCTAGAATGGCTGTTCTGGGAACAGTATTCGCATGAGCCCTATGTGGCCGTGGCCAGGTTCCAGGTGGTGTATCAGGGGCGGTCTGTCGCTGACTTGGACCCCAAGCTGGTGGCCAGGGGCGAGGCGGCCCTGCAGCGGATCGAGGACGGTCTTGAGGCTGGACAATTCCTTGTGGGCGACCAGCTCAGTCTCGCCGATGTCGCCCTGGTGGCCTATACCCGCCTGGCTGGTGAGGGCGGTTTCGACCTGGCGCGCTATCCCAAGGTTCAGGCCTGGATCGCGCGGGTTGAAGCGGCCCTGCCGATAAAAGACTAGGAGCCTTTATCAATGCGGATCGCTGCGCTTCCCCTGGTCCTGGCGGCCCTGTCGCTTGTGGCGCCCAGTCATGCCCTGGCCTGGGGCGGCCACGGCCACCGGGTCATCGGGGTGGCGGCTATGGAGGCTCTGCCGGACGAGGTCCCAGCCTTCCTGCGCGATCCCACTGCCATCAGCCAGATCGGCGAACTGAGCCGCGAGCCCGACAGGTCGAAGGGGGCAGGGAGGATTCACGGCAGCAACCGGGATTCGGCTCACTTCGTAGACATCGACGATGCTGGCCTCGTGATGGGCGGGCCGAGGTTTGAGAGCCCGATTGCGCCTACCCGGGCAGCCTATGAGGCGCAGCTGCAGGCGGCGGGCGCCGATAGCTGGAAGGCCGGCTACCTGCAGTATTCCATTGTCGATCAGTATCAGCAGCTGACCCTGGACTTCGCCTATTGGCGGGTGCTTGTCGCCGCCGAGGCGCGGGAAACCGATCCTGGCCGTCGCGCCTGGTACGCCGCCGACCGGGCCCTGCGTGAGAGCCTGCTGAAGACGACGATCGGCGCGTTGTCGCACTATGTCGCCGACGGCGCCCAGCCCCTGCACACTACCGTTCACTACAATGGCTGGAACGCGGATTATCCGAACCCCAAGGGCTATACGACCGCCAAGGTCCACGGCCTGTTTGAGGGTGATTTCACCCGCGCCAATCTGGGTTTGCCGGAGCTGAAGGGGGCCATGGCGCCGCTCAGGCTCTGCGACTGTCCCATCGAAGAGCGGACGGTGGACTATATCCTGGCGGGCTTTGCAGAGGTGGAGCCCTTCTATGCTCTGGAAAAGGCCGGCGCCTTTGCGCCCGCTGATCCCCGCGGCGTCGCCTTCGTGCTGACCCGAACCAGCGCCGGGGCTTCGGAGCTGCGCGATCTGATCGTTGAGGCGTGGCGTGACAGCGCAGACTCCCAGGTGGGCTGGCGACCTGTGAAGGTGGCTGATGTCGAGGCCGGCCGGGTCGATCCCTTCGACGCCCTGTTCTCAGTCGATTGATGGCGAGCGTTCCGCAGTTTGGCGCCCCGGAGCCCGGCCGGCCCTATCCAGACCGGCCAGTGGCGTTCGGCGTCGGTCTGCGGGACGGGCAGGTGGCCCTGGTGCGGGTGGAGCCGGCGGACGGACCTGCGCGGGTCGATCTGCCCGGCGGCGGGATTAATCCGGGGGAGACCCCAGAGGCGGCTCTGGCGCGGGAGTTCCTCGAGGAGACTGGGCTTGAGGTCCGGCCCACTGGCCTGATCACCCGGGCCGACCACTATTTCGTCAATGGCGCGGCCGAGAGCTTCAACACCCGCGGCGTCTTCTACGCTGCAGAGGTCCTGGCCGAATGGCCAGGGCGCAAGATCGAGGACGATCACACCCTGTTCTGGCGGCCTCCAGAGGTCGCCCTGCGCCTGCTCAGCCGTGACAGCCACGCCTGGGCGCTGGCCTGCTGGTTGCGACGGGGTTGAAGCCGCCCGTACAGCCGCCCGGCGCGTTGCGCGAATGACGTTCACGCTTTAGTGGCAGGCGCACACAGAGCGCGCAGGAGTCGTCATGTCCCAGGCCCAGATCATCGACGGCAAGGTCTATGCCGAGCGCGTCCGCGCCGGTGTCGCCGAGGAGGTCGCCCGTCTGCGTAAGGATCACGGCCTGCAGCCGGGTTTGGCGGTGATCGTGGTCGGGGATGATCCGGCTAGTCAGGTCTATGTGAAGTCGAAGGGGGAGCAGTCCCTGGCCGTGGGCATGCACTCGGTCACCCATCGCCTACCCGGCGACGCCCAACTGGACGAACTGCTTCTGCTGATCGCCGGCCTGAACGAGGACCCCCGGGTCCACGGCATCCTGCTACAGCTGCCCCTGCCGGCCCACCTGGATACGCGCGCAGCCCTGGCGGCCATCCATCCGGACAAGGACGTAGACGGCCTGCATGTGGTCAACGCCGGCCGCCTGGCCAGCGGTGAGCCGGCCCTGACCCCCTGCACCCCGCTGGGTTGCATGATCATGTTGCGGGAGACCCTGGGCGATCTCTCAGGCAAGACCGCCGTGGTGGTCGGGCGTTCCGTCCTGGTGGGTCGGCCCGTAGCCCAGCTGCTGCTGCAGGCCGACTGCACCGTCACCATCGCCCATTCCCGCACCCGGGATCTGGCCGCTGTCTGTCGCCAGGCTGATATTCTGGTGGCCGCGGTCGGTCGGCCGCAGATGATCCGGGGCGACTGGATCAAGCCTGGGGCCACGGTCATCGATGTGGGCATCAACCGGGTCCCGTTCGACAACCCTGAAAAGGCCGCGGCCGGCAAGACCAAGCTGGTGGGTGACGTGGCCTTCAAGGAGGCCCGCGAGGTGGCCGGCGCCATCACCCCGGTGCCGGGGGGCGTGGGCCTGATGACGGTGGCCTGCCTGTTGCAGAACACCGTCACTGCCGCCAAGCGGCAGCACGGTCTGGAGGACTAAACCGCGGGGCGGGCGCCGCGGGTCCGTCAGGCCTCCGGCGCGCCGACCTGGTTCGACCACGTGACCAGCTCGGTCAGCACCTGGCTTGTCGCGGCGTCGAAGGCTGAGACGATGGCGCTGACCCGGTTGTCGCCGGCGCGGATCTGAGCCTCGAACACCTGTTCATCGACAAGGGTGCGGTCCGCGCGACTGACCAGGGTGGCGCGCAGACGGACCACGACCACAGGGGCAGACCTCTGGCCCTGGTCGTAGACGACCTCGAAGCGGCGCATATCCAGGCGCAGCACGCGCTCGGCGCTCCGCAGCTCGCCACGGGTCACCAGCCGGGCTGGGCCCGGATTGGCGTCAAAGGCGCGCTCTACGGCCTCCTGAACCAGGTCCTCGGCCGGCGCCACCCAGCGAGCCTCGGCGATATAGGCCACCTCATTCCCCGTGATGGTCAGGATCCGATCGCCGCTGGCCGCCCGGGTGAAGCCCGTGCTGGGTAAGATCAGGCCAAAGGTCGAGGCGGACCCGGCGGGCGTCTCCCCGGGGTCAATCTGGGCCTCAAGTCGGTAGAGCTGCGACGGCTCGGCCTCGGGCAGGAGTGAAACACAGGCCGACAAGACCAGGGCGGCGGCCGACAGGGTGAAGAGACGTAGAGCGGCGATCATGGCTTCACCTCGATTTCCTTGGCCGGACCCTTGCCGATAACGCCGCGGGGATTGGCGCTCACCTCATCGGTCAGGCGCGACAGGGATTCGGCGGTTTCCTGCAGGCTTTCGGCCGCCTGGGTGATCTGGGGCAGGCCATAGGTGGCGAAGTCTGATGTGGGACCTTCCAGGGAGGCCAGCATACGGCGGAGATCGGCCGCGGCGGCCTCGGTCTCGGTGGCCGCATCGCTCAGGCTGGCCATGGCCGCCTTGCCGTCAGTGTCGACGATGTCCCGGGTCGAGGCGGCCAGGGCGCGGGCTTCCGCCGCCGCCTCGCCGATATTCTGCAGGGCGACCTGGGCGTCGGCGATGATCGCCCGCCGTTCTCGCAGCTCGGCGGTCACAGCCTGGGCGTCGGAAATCGCCGCCCCGAGGGTGAGGATGTTCTCGTCGGAAAGGACGCGATTGACCCGGTCCAGGGCCTCGACGGTTCGCGACAGCACGGTGCCGCCGCCTTCCAGCAGGTCGGCGAGCGTGCTGCGCTGGCTCTGGATGACCGGAATCTTTCCCTCTGGCGCCGCCTCCTTCAACAGGGGCCGTGTGGAGGTCCCGGCGGTGATCTGGACATAGTTGAGGCCAGTGATCCCCTGAGGTTCCAGGGTGGCGTAGGAATCCACCCGGATCGGGACGTCGGAGTTGACCCGCACCCGGGAGATCACGCGACTGGGGTTGGTTCGGTCCAGCGAGATGTCGGTAACCTCGCCGACCTTGATGCCGTTGAAGTGCACTTCGCCGCCCTGGGTCAGGCCACGCACCGGCCCCTGGAACAGAATGTCATAGACATCGTAGTCCCGGGCGAAGGCGACCCGCGCCAGCCAGATGCTGAAAATCACAAGACCCACGAAGAGGATCAGGGTTGAAAGCCCCACCAGGGCGTAGTTGGCGTTCTTTTCCATGGTCAGGCCCGGCTCCCCTGGGCGGTGGCTCTGGCGGCGGCGCGGCCCCGCGGGCCCAGGAAGTACTCCTGGATCCAGGGATGGTCGGAGGATTCCAGCTCTGTGACCGGGGCCTCGGCCACCACCTTGCGGTCGGCGATCACCGCCACGCGGTCAGTGATCGTGTAGAGGCTGTCGAGGTCGTGGGTGATCATGAACACCGTCAGGCGGAGGCTATCGGACAGATCGCGGATCAGTTCGTCAAAGGCGCCCGCCCCGATGGGGTCAAGGCCGGCGGTCGGTTCGTCCAGGAACAGCAGGTCGGGATCCAGCGCCAGGGCCCGGGCCAGGGCCGCGCGCTTGCGCATGCCACCCGAGAGCTCCGAAGGCTTCAGGGCGCCGGCGTCAGGGCGCAGGCCCACCAGGGCGATCTTCAGGTCGGCCAGCTCTTCCATCTCCTTGACCGATAGTTTCGTGTGCTCGCGCATGGGCGCTTCGATGTTCTCGCGCACCGTAAGGTTCGAGAACAGGGCGCCATGCTGGAACAGGACCCCCCAGCGGCGCTCCAGCCCGGCGGCTGCGCGGCTGCGGCTGACGTCCTGCCCGAAAACCTTCACCGTGCCGCCCTCGGGGACCTTCAGGCCGATGATCGAGTTCAGGAGGACCGACTTGCCCGAGCCAGAGCCGCCGACCACAGCGACCACTTCGCCGCGACGCACATTCAGGTCCAGATCTTCATGCACCACATGGTCGCCGAACTGGGAGCGCAGGCCCGCCACCTCGATCACGAAGTCGTCCGCCAGGTCAGCCGCCAGGGCCGTGGTAAGGGGGACAAGGTCGGTCAAATGTCCAGCTCCATATAGAGCAGGGCGAAGGCCGCATCGATCATGATGATGGCGAAGATGGCGTGCACCACCGCCGCGGTCACCCGCCGGCCCAGGGACTCCACGTCGCCGCCCACCTCCATGCCCTGCCGGCAGCCGATGCCGGCGATGACGATGGCCATGATCGGGGCCTTGGACAGGCCCACCCAGAAGTGGGTGGGGCCGACATATTCCAGGATCCGCTGGAAGAAGAAGCTCGGCCCGATGTCGAGCACGCTCCAGGTCACCGCAAGGCCGCCGCACAGCCCGGCCAGCGTCGCCACAAAGGTCAGCAGTGGAATGGTCACCAACAGGGCCATGAAGCGGGGGAAGACCAGGGCCTCGAAGGGATCGACGCCCATCACCTTCATGGCGTCCACCTCCTGGTTCATCTTCATCGAACCGATTTCGGCGGCGAAGGAGGAGGCGGAGCGGCCAGCCAGCAGGATGGCCGTGATCAGGATGTTGAATTCCCGCAGCACCGCCACGCCGATCAGCTCGACGGCGAACACCTGGGCGCCGAACTCCCGCAGCATGTTGGCGCCGAGCAGGCCCACGACCGCGCCGATGAAGAAGGAGGTGACCGCCACAATGGGGATCGCGTCCAGACCGGCCCGCTCGGCCAACGAAAAGACCGAGGCCCAGCGGATGCGAAGGGGGTTGATCGCGCTCTTGGCCAGCACGATCAGCAGGTGGCCGGCGAAGACCAGGGTGTCAAAGGCGTCATAGCCCGTGCCGACGACGCCCTTGCCGATCCGCACAGTCATTTCGTGCCAGCCGCGGGGCTCACGCCTGGGGGTTTCGCGCTTGGCGGCGGCCTCGGCCACCAGTTCGATCAGTCGCTGGTTTTCGGGCCTGGCGTCAACTTTATCCAGATCGAGTTTGCCGCCGGCCGCGCGGATCAGGGCGAAGGCGCCCGCCGTGTCGAGCCGGCCCACCGCGGTCAGGTCATAGCGGCTCACCGGCGCGTCCCGCAGCGCCGCGCCCAGGCGTCGGCCCTCCCGGTTGAGCGCCGTGAGCGTCCAGTCCCCGGTCAGCCGAACCGTCCGGGCGTCCCCGTCGCCAAGGACCTCAAAGGCCGCGGGCAAGTCGCCACTGGGGGGAAGCTGGGAAATGGGGCGGCTCCAAACTCACGGCGGACTCAAAGCACTCCGCCCAAACGAAATCCTAGCAGAGCCGGGGGTCTGGTCGGAACGCCTTATGGCGCAGGTTGTTCCCGGAAGCCAAAACTGTGGAATTTCCCGAGCTTGGCTGCGAATGGCGTCTCGCTTTCGCCCAATTTGACCGTGTAGAGAGGGGATGTCGACGGGTCGCCCGCCGACCTATGGAAAGCGTATTCAAGGCTGGGAGCGTTGTGTTGGCCCGCCAACTCGATTTCGTCGGTAAATCCGGCGCCAATTACCGGTACACCGCCCTGGAGGATGATCGCATCCCGCCAACCGCAGGGGCGAACTATATCATCGCTGAGACAGGCCAGGGCGCAGCGGTCCGACTGCTCTATGCAGGCGAGACCGAGAACGTCATGGCTGATGATCTGAGTGGTCGGCTGGAGGAGGTGCGCCAGCGTTGGCCGGCGGCTGAACTCCTGCTGCGGCTCAATGTGCGTCGCGCGGTGCGCGTCGCCGAGCGGGAGGATCTGGTGGCGGGCCATCTGCCGCCGCTCAACGATCCGCCGGAAAACCCGACCGTCCCGGATCAAGGCGCATCTCCGGCCCCCTGACAGCGTCAGACGCAAATCAGGCCTGAGCTTGGCTCAGGCCTGATCTGATCCGATCTGAGATTTAGGACCGGGCCGCGTCGAACAGACGGTTGGCCTCGTTCCAGTTCAGAACCCCCCACCAGGCGTTCAGATAGCCGCCGCGGTTGTTCTGGTGCTTCAGATAGTAGGCGTGCTCCCACACGTCGTTGGCGATGATGGGCGCGCCCTTGAGCGTTGCGTCATCCATCAGCGGATTGTCCTGGTTGGGTGTCGAGCCGACGGCCAGCTTCTCACCATCCCAGACCAGCCACGCCCAGCCGGAGCCGAACCGCTGGGCGCCGGCGGCCTCAAAGGCCTTCTTGAAGGCCTCCATGGAGCCGAAGTCCTTGTCGATCTGCGCCTTCAGGGCGTCCGACGGCTCTCCCACCTGACCGGCCGGGGCCATCAGCTGCCAGAACAGGGTGTGGTTGTAGTGGCCGCCGGCGTTGTTGCGGACGCCGGCCGGGTGCTTGGACACCTCCGCCAGGATCGCCTCCAGAGACTTGCCTGACAGGGCGGGCGTCTGGGCCACCGCCGCATTGAGGTTGTTCACATAGCCCTGGTGATGACGCCCATGATGGATCTGCATGGTCTGGGCGTCGATCACCGGCTCCAGCCCGTCATAGCCATAGGGCAGGGGCGCCAGTTCGAACGCGGCCGCCGGGGCGACGGCGCTGCTGGGCCCGGCGGCCTGCGCCTGAACCACAGCGGGGGCGGCCATGAGGCAGGTGGCGAACAGGGCGAGGCGCAGCGCGGGTGCAGACATTTCAGGTCATCCTTAGGTTCGAGCGGACATATTGGCGCCAGCATAACCCTGAGGGGCCAGCGCCGACAGTCCGGGGGTTCCAGCTTAGGGCAACGTCTGGCCCCCTGAAGCGTTGCAGCCAGCCCTGAGCCTTGGCGGCCCCATTTGGTCGGCGCTCAGCCATCCAGCCTGATCAGCAGGAGGGCCAGGACCACAGCCTGCGCCCCGACGATCCAGGACAGGCGGGCGCCGAAGGGCTGCTTGCGCGTCTTGTGGCGCAGAACCTGTTGAGCGGCCAAGGCGGCGGGGGAGCCGCCGATCGCGGCCATGAGCAGCAGGGTGCGTTCGGGAATTCTCCGACCTCCTGTCCTGGCCTGATGCTTGTCGAAGGCGAAGGCGGCGAATGTGGCGATGTTGATCGCCGCCAGGCTGAGACCCATCAGGGCAGACATGATCGCTGCTCCGCCATGGCCCTGAGCCCCGGTGGGCGCCACCATATGTTTTCGGAGGAAAACTTGGTGGGTGCAGTAGGATTCGAACCTACGACCCGCTGATTAAGAGTCAGCTGCTCTACCAACTGAGCTATGCACCCATCGCGTCGGACCCCGTTTGGCGGGGGTCCCGGCGAGGGCGCGGAACATAGCCGGATTTCTCGGCTTGGCAAGCGAGGGGCGAACAGAAATATGGCGCGGCGCGATCTGACTGGGGCGGTGGACTTCGGCTATCTGGAATCCTACGCCGCCGGTGACCTGGAGGTGGTGCAGGAAGTCCTGGAGCTGTTCCGCCAGCAGGCCGCCCTTTGGGCCCCGCTGCTGGCGCCCGGTCAGGAGGGGTGGCCGGACGCCGTCCACACCATCAAGGGTACGGCCCGCGGGATCGGTGCGGGCGCCCTGGCGCAGGCCTGTGAGGATGCTGAAACCCACGGGGAGGCCCGTTTGCCCGCGGTGCGCGACGCCCTGGACGCCGCCCTGGCGGATGTGGCGGCCTATGTGCACGAACTCATGCTGCGATCCCTTAAGACCCCGCCGGGGCGCTGACGCGCTCAGTGCGTCCGGCCGCCGCCGTCATCGGAGCCGGTGTCCTCTGTGCCCTCAGGCTCATCGGCCTCCGCCGGTTCGGGTGGGCCTTCGGCGCCGTACTGAGCCAGAACCCCGTGCAGGCCGAGAAGCGCGTCCTGGGTCACCACCGCATGGAGCCAGACCTCGTAGCGCCCGTCGCTCAGGGGCCGGTAGTTCAGCTCTGGGGGCTTGCTCATGGGGTTATCCGAATCGACTGGGTCACTGGTCATCAGCCTAACCCATGGGCGGGGCGGGGCAGACCCACCGCCGCCGCTGCGTCAGGAGCACAGGGATTGGACGGCCCGGACCGCGGGCCCTAGGGTCGTGCCGGGCGCGAGATGCGCCGACACTGGAGTCGCCAAAGATGAGACCTGTCCTGGCCCTGGCCGCCTTGGTCTGGTTGAGCGCCGCGCCCGCCGCCCTGGCGCAGAACCCTGCGGCGGCCTTTTTCGAGGGGCTTGGCCGCCATTGCGGCCAGAGCTTTGCGGGGCAGGTGGTGGCTGGTGACGAGACCGACGCCGCCTTCCGCGAGGCTGAACTGGTCATGACGGTGGCCAGCTGCGGCGAGACAGAGATCCGTATTCCCTTCCATGTGGGGGAGGACCGATCGCGCGCCTGGGTGATCACCCGCATCGGCGAGGACCGGCTGCGGCTCAAGCATGATCACCGCCACGAGGACGGGACCGAGGACGAGATTTCCCAGTATGGCGGCGACAGCGTCGCCCCCGGGACTGCCGCACGCCAGAGTTTCCCGGCCGATGCAGAGTCCATCACGCTCTTCACGCGGACCAACCGGACGGTGTCGAACACCAATGTCTGGTCCCTGGAGCAGTCGGGGGAGACCTTTACCTACGAGCTGGCCCGCCCAGGACGCCTGTTCCGCGTCGCGTTCGACCTGACCCGGCCGATCAGCCCGCCCTAACCACCAAGCGCTGGAGCCGCGAGCCTCAGGCGATTCAGACTGGCGGCCGATCACTCGGACCTGGCGTGCGGCTCAGATGAACTGCACATCGGCCGGCGTCAGAGACGCAATCTGCACATCCGCAAGGACGATGGTCTGGTCGCCCAGGGTGATCACGGTGTCTGGGCCGGTCATGACCGCCCGCGCCATCAGTTCGGCGAAGGTCTGAGCGTCCAGGAGGCTGATCACCAACTGGTCGCCGTCGCCGGGGCGGAAGTCCTGAACCACATCGCGACCCTCGCCGCCGACAAAGCTGAACCTGTCGGCCCCGGCGCCGCCGCTCAGCACGTCGTCGCCCCGGTCCCCCGACAGCCAGTCGTCACCATCGCCGCCCACCAGCTGGTCGGCCCCCTGGCCCCCGTGCAGGCTGTCACGCCCCTGATCGCCCAGGACGATGTCGTCACCCCCATTGCCATGGACGAAGTCATCGTCCTGACCCCCGTGCAGGATGTCGCCGCCACCGCCGCCGCTCAGGGAGTCGGAGCCGGCATTGCCCTGCAGGAGATCCTCGCCCGCCCCGCCGGCGACACTGTCCTGGCCTTCGCCGCCAAACAATCGGTCATCGCCCTGATCTCCGTCGAGGCGGTCATGCCCCGCATCCCCGAACAGCCAGTCGCGGCCATCACCCCCCAGCAGCCGATCCTGTCCCTGGCCCCCCAGCAGCGTGTCTTCGCCGCCATAGCCCATGAGCTGATCGTCGCCCTGATTGCCATTGACCCAGTTTGCGCCCTCCGACCCGATGACGACGTCTGACCCGGCGCCCGCCGACAGGGGGGGCAGGTCCGCCGACAGCATGTCGGCCCCAGCGCTGGGAACGGCCGGCGGGGGTGAGGCGGAGGGCAGCCGCCAGATGAGCGATCCATCCCCATCAACGGCCAGGTCGTATCCCCCAGGGGCCGCGCCGCCCAGGGTGACCGCGAGGGAGGCTGCGACGCCCGCGCCATCGGGATCGATGGTCAGGACCCCGCCGGCCAGCTGAAAGGTGATCGCCGCAGCCACCGCCCCATCGACCTGCAGACGGTCGCCTGCGCCGAAATCCTCGATCCGGTCGCCGCCCCCCACCTGGAAGGTGTCGTCGCCGGCGCCTCCGGTCAGGGTGTCGGCGCCCGAGTCGCCGTTCAGCACATCATCGCCGTCGCCGCCGATCAGGACGTCTGCGCCGGATTGCCCATTGAGCGTGTCAGCGCCCGCAAAACCCTGCAGCGTGTCGTTTCCCGCCCCACTGCTGAGGCGATTGGCGCCCTCATTGCCGCTCAGGGAATCGGAGCCTGGGCCGCTGATGGCGTTCTCGATCAGCGAACGCAGATCGCCATCATAGAGGTCGGGATTGCGGATGTTCCCCTGGGCGCGGACCGGGGTGACGCTGTCTAGAACGGCGTACTGGCCCCCCAGGTCAGACCAGGCGCCCGGGCGAAGGTCGATCTTCAGATTGGCCGTGTAGCTGGCGAAATTGTAGGTGTCCTGCCCGCCGCCATCCCAAAGAGTGACGAACGCCACCGATGCGGTGGGGTCGAAGGTGTAGGTGGTGTCCCCTGCGCGATACGTCCAGTTGGCGCCGTAGAGGTGCTGGATGGCGGCGATGTCGAAGGCCATCGGCCCGGTGGGATAGGAGCCTGCGGCCAGGCCATAGGCTTCGATGGGCCCGCCCAGATAGCTGCGATAGCTCATCACCGAATTCTCGACCCCGTCGGTCGCGCTGTCGGCGACCGGAAAGCCGTTGTCGTTTCCGTGCGGGTGCTTCAGCCCCAGGGCATGGCCGATTTCGTGGAGGATCGTGAAGTAGTTGTATTCGCCCTGCGGCCAGGAGCTGCCGGTGAAGGCGTTCCCGAACTGCACATCCCCGCTCTCGGGCGTGTTTCCTGGAAACCCGGCCACCCGCATGGTGAGGTTGCCGGGGTCGGTATAGTGGTAGAAGCGAAGATCGGCGTCCGCGTCATTGGCCGCCTCTGTGAAGGTCAGGCCTGAGACCCGGGCCCATTGGGCGAGGGCCGCCTCAACTGAGGCCTGCTGGTTCGCATCCAGGGCCCCGAAATAGGTCGGGTTCAGCGGGTCGGCATAGTCGCCCAGATCCCCCACGGCGTCCGGAAAGCTGTAGGTCAGGGTGGGGGTAGACCACTTGGTCCCATAAAGCAGACCGTCGACGGCGCTCACGCCGCTCGAGGTCACCGTCGTACTGGTGGCCACTGAACGTTACTCCGAACCCAGGCAGGACGCCCACTGCACCAGCCTCGCCCTACGCAACTAGAACGGGCGGAGCATGCTGACGGCCCCCGGCAAGGTCAACCATTGAGGCGCCCGAAGACACCTGCGCCTTCGGATCGACACGCAGCAAGGCGTCGCCCGAGTGTGGGGCTTTGGGATCTGTCATGGGGAAGGGAATTCACGCCGGTTCAGCGGCGGAAGGAATGGTGGATGCGACAGGGATTGAACCTGTGACCCCCTCGGTGTGAACGAGGTGCTCTCCCGCTGAGCTACGCATCCATCGGAAGGGACGGCCCTATAACGTCTCGTTTGGCTGGGGGCAAGCCGCCAGTAGCTGCAAACAGGCGTCGGGCAGTTCGGCGTAGTGGTCGATGACGATATCGGCTCCGAGCTCGGCCACCGGAACCTCAGTGTAGCCGAAGCTGACCAGCACCAGGGGCACGCCCGCCGCCCGGGCGGCGCCGGCGTCGGGGGCGGCGTCGCCGATCATGACGGCGCGGCCTGGACGTCCGCCGGCACGGGCGATGGCGGTCTCCAGATGACGGCGGTCTGGCTTCTGGGCCGGGGCTGCGTCGGCGCCGACGATGGCCTCGAACAGGGACGACAGGTTGAGCGCGTCCAGCAGGTTGGTCGACAGGTCCGTGCGCTTGTTGGTGCAGACCACCAGCCGCGCGCCGGCGCCCCTAAGGGTCTCCAGGGTTTCGACCATGCCGGGGAAGGGGGCGCTCTCATCGGCGATATGGGCGTTGTAGCGGGCGATGAACCGCTCAAAGAGGCCGCCCATGGCCCCGTCGGCGATGGGGTGGCCGGCCTCAGTGAAGCCCCGCTGCAACAGCCAGCGGGCGCCCTTCCCGATGAAGGGGCGCGCCTCGGCCAGCGGCAGGGGGGCGTGACCCTCCTCCTGCAGGATGACGTTCAGCGTGCCGACCAGGTCCGGGGCGGTGTCCACAAGGGTGCCGTCCAGGTCGAAGGCGAGCGTGGCGCCGGCCAGGGCCGATAGATCGAGGGGGGCGGCCATGGCTGTTCGTCTCCTGTCATCGAAACCTGTCGCCGTTTCGGCTAAACGCCTCATGATTGCAACGCCGTCGACTCGCCAAGGACCTGTCCCATGACCTCCAGCGTCAGACCCCGCGCCGCCGTCATCCTCGCCGCCGGCCAGGGGACGCGGATGAAGTCGCCTACGCCCAAGGTGATGCACAGGGTTGGCGGCCGCACCATGCTCGACCGGGCCATTGATGCGGTCCAGGCCGCAGGCTGCGAGCGGGTGGTCGTGGTGGTGGGGACCCACAGCCCCGAGGTTCGCGCAGCTGTGGTCTCTCGCCTGGGGGAGGCCGCCGTCGCCGTGCAGGACCCGCCTCTGGGCACCGGCCACGCGGTCCTGGCCGCCCATGAGGCCCTGGCTGATTTTGACGGGGAGGTGCTGGTCACCAACGCCGATTGTCCGCTTCTGGAGGGGAAAGACCTAGAGCCGTTGTTCGCCCTGCGCGCCCAAGGGGTGGGCTTGGCGCTGCTCGGATTCGAGCCTGCCGACGCGGCTCTTTATGGACGTCTGATCCGGGGCGCCGACGGCCATGTCATCCGCATTGTCGAGGCCCGCGACGCCAGTGAGGAGGAGCGCCACGTCAAGGCCTGCTACTCTGGCATGATGGCCGCCGACCGCGCCCAGCTGTTCGGCTGGCTGGCTCGGGTGGGCAACAACAACGTCAAGGGCGAGTATTATCTGACTGAGGTGGTCGCCATCGCCGTCTCCGATGATGTGCAGGTGCGCGCGGTCTTCGCCCCGGAAAGCGCGGTGATGGGCGCCGATTCCCAGGCCCAGCTGGCGGCGGCTGAAGCCATCTTCCAACAGCGGCGGCGCCATCACTTCCTGAACGAGGGTGTGGCCATGCCCGCCCCTGAGACGGTCCACTTTTCCTGGGACACGCAGATTGAGCCAGGCGCCACGGTCGAACCCTTCGTGGTGCTCGCTCCGGGCGTCCGGGTGGCGGCGGGTGCTGTAATCCGCGCCTTCAGCCATCTGGAAGGCGCCCAGGTGAGCGAGGGCGCCTTGGTCGGTCCTTATGCCCGCCTGCGGCCGGGCGCGCAGATCGGGGCTCGCGCGCACATTGGTAACTTCGTTGAGGTGAAGAAGGTGGTGGTCGGCGAAGGCGCCAAGGCCAATCATCTGGCCTATCTGGGGGATGGTACGGTGGGCGCCGGAGCCAATATCGGGGCCGGCACGATCTTCTGTAACTACGACGGTTTCGACAAGTTCGAGACCCATGTGGGGGAGGGCGCCTTCATCGGCTCCAACTCGGCCCTGGTGGCGCCGGTGCGCATCGGGGCGGGCGCCTATACAGGCTCAGGCTCGGTGATCACGAAGGATGTGGCCCCTGACGCCCTGGCCCTGGAGCGCGGCGGCCAGACCGAAAAGCCCGGCTGGGCGGCCCGCTTCCGCGCCGCCAAGGCCGCCCGACCGAAAAAGCCCTGACGCTGCTCGCCTGTGGGGCGTGGCCTTCCCCGATCGAGGCGCCTAGAACAGAGAGCCTCCGCCATGATTGGCGGCCAAGCACGGAATCAAAATGGACGCAGACGCCCAGAAGAAGGCCGCCGGCGAGGCCGCCGCAGAGATGGTTGAGGCCGGTATGGTGGTGGGCCTGGGCACCGGCTCGACGGCCGCCTGGTTCGTCAAGGCCCTGGCCGCGCGGGCCCTGGACGTGACCTGCATCCCCACCTCTGTGGCCACCGCTGAGCTCGCCGAAAGCCTGGGGCTGAAGCTCACCGAACTCGGGCCTGTGAAATCCATCGACCTCACCGTCGATGGCGCGGACGAGATCGGGCCAGCTCTGTCGCTGATCAAGGGCGGCGGCGCGGCCCTGTTGCGGGAGAAGCTGGTCTGGGAGGCCTCCCGCCGATGCGTGGTCATTGCTGACGCGGCCAAGCGCGTGCCTTTGCTGGGCAAGTTTCCCCTGCCCATCGAGGTGGTGGCCTTCGCCCATGAGACGACGGCCTTGCGGATCTGCGACGCGCTTTCCGAATGCGACCTCGGCGTCGCCCCGCGGTTGCGGGTGAAGGACGGGGCGCCGGTGCGAACCGACGGCGGCAATCTTATCTATGACGCAGCCTGCGGTCGGATCGAGGACCCTGCGGCCCTGGCCGATGCGCTGAAGAGCGTCACCGGTGTGGTCGATCACGGCCTGTTTCTCGACCTGGCCGACCTGGCCCTGGTGGGGACGCCCCAGGGCGTCGTCACCCTCGAACCCTAGACGTGGAGTGACCTGAGCGTGGCCCAGTACGACTACGACCTGTTTGTCATCGGCGCCGGCTCCGGCGGCGTGCGCGCGGCGAGGCTGGCCGCCATGAGCGGCGCCAGGGTGGTGGTGGCCGAGGAGGACCGGGTCGGCGGCACCTGTGTCATCCGCGGCTGCGTGCCCAAGAAGTTCATGGTCTACGCCTCGGAATATGCGAGCCATTTCAAGACCGCTGAAGGCTATGGTTGGAGCTTCCCCGAGGCGCCGCGCTTCGACTGGCCGACCTTCCTGGCCGAGAAGGACAAGGAGATCGCCCGGCTCTCGGGGATCTATGTCACCAATCTGCAGAACGCCGGCGCCGAACTGGTCCATGCCAAGGCCCGACTGGTCGACGCCCACACGGTCGAGCTGGTGGGCAAGGATAAGACCGTTACGGCGGGCAAGATCCTGATCGCCACCGGCGGTCGGCCCTGGGTTCCCAAGGACCTGCCGGGGATCGAGCATGTGATCACCTCTGACGAGGCCTTTCATATCTCGGAACTGCCCAAGCGGATGGTGATCGCCGGCGGGGGCTATATCGCCGTGGAGTTCGCCTGCATCTTCAAGGGACTGGGCGTGGATGTGACCCTGGTCCACCGGGGGCCCAACATCCTGCGCGGCTTCGATGACCATGTGCGCGCCCATCTGGCCGAGGAGTTGGAGCGCAAGGGGATCAACGTGCTGCTGGGCTGCCAGCACGAACGGGTGGAGAAGACCGCCTCGGGCCTGGTCAGTCATCTCTCCAGTGGCGGCGCCGTCGAGTCCGACCTCGTCCTCTTCGCCCTGGGCCGGGAGCCCTATGTGGAGGGCCTGGGCCTGGAGGCCGCTGGGGTCGCCGTCGAGGATGGCGCCATCGTGGTGGACGACTATTCCCGCACCAACGTGGACTCCATCTGGGCGGTGGGCGACGTCACCAACCGCATCAATCTGACCCCGGTGGCGATCCGCGAGGGCGCGGCCTTCGCCCAGACCGAGTTCTATGACAACCCGACCAGCTTCGACCATGAGATGGTCGCCTCGGCGGTGTTCTCCCAGCCGGCCATCGGCTCGGTGGGCCTGACCGAGGCCGAGGCCCGCCACACGCACGGTCAGGTGGATGTGTACCTCTCCCGGTTCCGGGCCATGAAACAGACCTTCGCCGGTGGCGAGGAGCGGGCCCTGATCAAGCTGGTGGTGGACGCCAAGACCCAGAAGTTGCTGGGCTGCCATGTGGTGGCGCCCGATGGCCCAGAGATCATCCAGATGGCCGCCATCGCCCTGAAGATGGGCGTGACCAAGGCGCAGTGGGATTCCACCTGCGCGGTGCATCCGACCCTGGCCGAAGAACTGGTCACCATGCGCGAAAGGTACATGCCCCAGGATCTGGGCCCGGTGGCGTGACCGCCGTCGCAAAGCTGATCGAGGGGCCAGGTTTCGCCCGATGGTGCGGCTGGGTTCTGGTCTTCGCCGCCGCATTGAGCGCGCCGGTGGCCTGGCTCGGCCCCCTGGCCTTCGCTGTGCTGTTGAGCCTTGTGGGTCTCTTGACCCTTCCGGGGCTGGAGGTGCGCGAGGCCGATCGGCCGGCCGCCCTGGCCCTACTGGTCCTGGTGATCTGGGCGGCGGGCTCAATGCTCTGGAGCCCCTACGAGTCTGAGGCCCTCTGGAGCTCCAACGCCGTCAAACTGGCCTGCCAGGCGGTTCTCTACTGGGCGGCCTATTGCGCCGTGCGGCGGGCTGAGCCGCAAGGGTTGCGGCGCGCCATGGCGGTGTTCATGTGGGGCATGTCAGGGCTGTCGGTGGTGATCATCGTCGAGGCGGTGAGCGGCGCGGCCCTCTATCAGTTCATCCGACAGGCGACCAACGACCCCATCCGGCCGGATCTGGCTGTGCGCAACGTAGCTCAGGCGGTGTTTGTGCTCGCCGTGCTCTGGGGCCCGGCGGCGCTCGCGGCGATCCGTCTGGGATGGTGGCAACTGGCGGTGTTGATGGCGGCCGGGGTGGTGGCAGGCGCCGTTGGGCTGAACGCCGATGCGCCGCTAATCGCCCTGGCGGCCGCCTGCGTCTTCGGTGGCGCGGTCTATCGCTGGCCCGTCATCGCCCCCAGGGCTCTTGGCGTCGGGGCGGGCTTATTCTTTCTGACCACGCCGCTGATCATCTGGGCCCTGCGGGCGCAGGGGGTCTATGGCGCCGTCCAGGACAAGGTCAGCCTCTCCTGGAGCATGCGCATGGACTATTGGAGCTATGCGGTGGACTGGATCAGCGACAAGCCCCTGCGCGGCTGGGGCCTGGACGCCAGCCGCATGTTTGGTCCGGGCATCCGTCTGCACCCCCATGATGCGGCCCTGCAGGTGTGGCTGGAGCTTGGGGTGATCGGGGCCGCCGCCGCGACAATCTTCTGGGTGACGCTCTTCCATCGCGTGGAGCGTCGCGCGCCAGACCTGGGGGCTGTCGCCGCCGCCGCAGCGGCCGTGAGCTATCTGACCTTCGCCGCAGTCAGCTTTGGCGTCTGGCAGGAATGGTGGCTGGCCCTGGGAGCTCTGGCGGTGGTCACCGCCGCCGGCGGTCAGCGCCTGGCCGCCGCCGTCGCAAACCCGAAGGCCGCGCCCGCCCTGCGCAGAGCATCGACCTCTCCCCCCATATCGGAGTAGAAGGCCCCACTTTCGTTCCTGGGCCACTATCGCCCGCCCCATGGGACGTCGCGGAGTTGAGTGATGAGCGACAACTGGAAACCTTCCTCCTGGCGCGCCAAGACCGCCAAGCACATTCCGGACGACTATCCGGACGCCGCGGCTCTGGAGCGGGTGGAGCAGACCCTGCGCGGCATGCCGCCCCTGGTGTTCGCCGGTGAGGCCCGGCGGCTGAAGTCTCTGCTGGGGGATGTGGCCGAGGGCCGCGCCTTCCTGTTGCAGGGGGGCGACTGTGCCGAGAGCTTCAAGGAGTTCCACGCCGACAATATCCGCGACACCTTCCGCCTGATCTTGCAGATGGCGGTGGTCCTGACCTTCGCCGGCGGCAAGCCGGTGGTGAAGGTGGGCCGCATGGCCGGCCAGTTCGCCAAGCCGCGCTCCTCGCCGGTGGAGAAGATCGGCGATGTGGAGCTGCCCTCCTACCGCGGTGACAATATCAACGGCATGGAGTTCACGCCGGAGGCCCGGGCGCCTGATCCGGAGCGGCTGCTGAAGGCCTACGCCCAGTCGTCCTCAACCCTGAACCTGCTGCGGGCCTTCGCCGGCGGCGGCTATGCCGACCTCTACAACATCCATCGCTGGACGCTCGGCTTCGTCAATGACAGCCCGCAGGGCGCACGCTATCGCGAGCTGTCGGAGAAGATCAGCGAAGCCCTGACCTTCATGGCCGCCATCGGCGTCACCCCCGACAGTCATCCGGACCTGCACCGGGTAGAGTTCTTCACCTGCCACGAGGCCCTGCTACTGGGCTTCGAGGAGGCCATGACCCGCGTCGATTCCACCTCGGGCGACTGGTACGATACCTCGGCCCACCTGCTGTGGATCGGCGAGCGGACCCGCCAGCTGGACGGCGCCCATGTGGAGTTCTGCCGGGGGGTGAAGAACCCCATCGGCGTCAAGGTCGGCCCGACGCTTGAACCGGACGAACTGCTGCGCCTGATCGATGCGCTCAGCCCGGCCAACGAGGCTGGCCGCCTGACGCTTTATGGCCGGTTCGGCCACGACAAGATCGCCGACCGTCTGCCGCGCCTGATGCAGGCCACCAAGGCCGGCGGCCGCAATGTGGTCTGGGCCATCGATCCCATGCACGGCAACACGCTGACGGCGGCGAACGGCTACAAGACCCGGCCCTTCGATCGCATCCTGTCAGAGGTGAAGTCATTCGTGGAGATCGCGAAGGCCGAAGGCGTGCATCCTGGCGGTGTGCACCTGGAGATGACCGGCCAGAACGTCACCGAGTGCCTGGGCGGCGCCCGGGCCTTGACCGAGGGCGACCTGGGCGACCGCTATCACACCCATTGTGATCCGCGGTTGAACGGCGAGCAGGCCCTGGAATTGGCCTTCCTGGTGGCTGAAAAGCTCAAGGAAGACCGGGTCGATATGGCCCGCCGCGCCGCGGTCTGACGCTTAACGCCCGCTGGCTTCGCACCGGCGGGCTCCATTTTCCGGCGAAGACCTTGATCTGCGCCGCTGTTTGGCTGGTGATCTGATGATCGGCCCTACACGCCCGGAGGATGCTACGGCGGCCGGGCGGCGACTGCTTGTCCGTCGGGACCTGGGGCAGCTGTTGAAGCTGTCGGGGCCAGTGGTGCTCGCGCGCCTGGGCATCATGACCATGGGGCTGATGGACGCCATCGTGGTGGGTCGCTATTCGGCCGAGCACCTGGGGTTCCACGCCATGGCCTGGGCGCCGACCTCGGTCATCCTGACCATGGCCATCGGCTTGCTGACCGGCGTGCAGGTGATGACCGCCCGCGCGGTGGGCGAGGGACGATCCAGAGAGAGCGGCGCGGTTCTGCGCCGCGGCCTCGTCTATGGGCTGTGGATTGGCCTGGCCAGTGCGCTGGTCCTGGCGGGTCTGGGCCCCCTCGGGCTGGCGCACCTGGGCCTCGAACCGGCCTTGGCCTCAGGCGCAGCTTGGCCGGTGATCGTCTTCGCCCTGTCCCTGCCGGCCTATGTGATTTCCTGCGCCGCCAGTTTCTGGCTGGAGGGACTGTCGCGGCCCGTTCCAGCCATGCTGCTGATGTGGGCGGCCAACGCGGTCAATCTTCTCTTCCTGTTGCTGCTGGTCCCGGGCGCCTTCGGCCTGCCGGCCCTGGGCGCCACGGGCGCAGCCTGGGCGACATTCGGGGCGCGGGCCTTCCTGATGATCGGCCTTCTGACCTATATCGCCATGATGCGTGACGCCGGCGTCCTGGGCGTGTTTGACAAGCCGGCTCGCGACCCCCTGGCTGAGGCTGAACAACGCAAGATCGGCTATGGGGCTGGCGCCTCTAACTTCTTCGAAGTGGCGGCCTTCGCCTCGTTGAACGTGGTGGCCGGCTGGATTGGCGTGCTGGCCCTGGCCGCATGGACCGTCGTGTTGAACGTGGTCTCCCTCATCTTCATGGTTCCTCTGGGCCTGGCCGCCGCCACGGCGGTCCTGGTCAGCAGCGCCTATGGCGCCCGCGAGCGTGAGGGTGTCGTCCGCGCGGGCCTGATCGGCTTTGGCGTCACCGCCCTGTTCGGATTGCTGGTCTCGCTGATTGTCTGGCCCGCCGCCCCCTGGATTGCGGCGGCCTACACCACAGAACCGCAGGTGATCGTTGTCGCCGCCGGCGCCCTGGCGCTCTCCTGCCTGTTCCTGCTCGCCGATGGCCTGCAGGTGGTCATCGCCCAGGCCCTGAGGGCCCGGGGCGATGTCTGGCTGCCGACCTTCACCCACCTGACCAGCTATATCCTGATCATGATGCCCCTGGCCTGGTGGCTGGCCATTCCCATGGGCATGGGCGTGAGGGGCCTTGTCTGGGCCGTGATCATCGCCAGCCTGATCTCAGCAGGCCTGCTTGGCTGGCGATTCTGGCGGCTGTCGCTGCAGCCGCTCTAAGCGGATGCGGCTCAGGCGCCTAGGATCCAGCCCTCTTCCCGCTCGGCCTCGGCCAGGGCGGCCTCATCCAGGCCCTTGGGGGCGGCGAACAGCTCGGCGAGCTTGCCGGCCTCGTCCAGCTTGGCGAAGTGCTCGGCGGTCTCGCGGACCTGCACCAGGTCCTTCACTTCGCCTGGCTGCGCCTTGATCTTCAGAAGCGACGGATAGACCTCGGCCACCACCACTTCGACGCCGTCGAGATCGGCGGGTTTCAGGGCGCCAAAGCCGGTCTCCAGCGGCCAGACGCGCAGCGCATCGCCGCGAGCGGTCTTCAGGCGCTTCACCGCCGGGATGCCGAGCAGGGCCTGACCCCCGACCGAGCCGTTGTAATAGAGTTTCCAGATCGAGGCCGCGCCCTTGGCCGCTTCATCGGCGCGGCGGAATTCGGGCAGGTCTTCGGGCCCATGCGCCCGGGTGCGCTTGGGTTGCAGGGTGGTCAGGGCGTCCTTGGGCGGGCAGCCCCAGAACGGGAACGGCCCGCCAGTGAGCCGCCGGTTCAGCTCCGAGCCGACGCCGAAGCGGTTGTTGGTGTTGTCGGCCTTATCCTTGACCATCTTGTCGATCTGATCCCAGACCGCCCGCCAGGGGGGATCGCCGGCGAGATTCAGGCCCGCCGCGAAGCCCCGGGGAAAACCCAGGGGAAAGTCGAAGCCCAGCAGGGCGCGCTCGCCCCGCTTCTTCAGGTCGTCCAGGATAACCCCCAGCAGCTTTTCGGCTTCGCCCCGGGTGGCCGGATTGTGGGACTCAAACGACATGCGGAAGCGCACGTCGCGCTTGAGCACGCCGATCCAGACAGAGTCCGCCCCGGTGCCCGGCTTGGCCGCCGCGCTCCAGTCGACAATCAGGTAGGCGCTGAAGAGGCGCGACACGGCATGGCTCCGGGCGGAAGGGGGAAGGGGGAGGAGCCCCGTTTGTAGCCCTTCCGCCGGGTCTGGCCAATGGGATGTCGTTCACAAGACACACAAGATGGCTATGCTGGGACTTCGTTCGTCCCCGGAGATTCCCGATGAGAGTTGTCCTGTTCGCCGCCGCCCTGGCCTCCACCCTGGCGCTCGCCGCCTGCGGACAATCGTCCGAGACCTCGGGGTCGACTGCGGACGCCAGCGCTGTGGAAGCCGTCCCCACCGGGCCTGAACTGACCGGCGTCGGCGTGATCGCCGCCCTCGATGGACGCACCGTGGCCATTGATCATGAAGGCGTCGAAGGCGGCCAGCCGGCCGGTCGCCAGGAGTTCCGGGCCTATGCCACCGTCCTGGCCGAGGCGCCGCTCGAGCCGGGCTCGCGGGTCAGCTTCAAGTATCAGGACGCCGAGCCGATGCCGGTCCTGACCGAACTCACCGCCCGCTAAATCGCCCTCGGCCTCCAGGTCGGGAGAGTGGCGCAGGCCTGGCGGATCATGCTAGGCGGCCCCCCGGCCATGGAGGTGATATGAGCGAGTCCCTGCGAGGCGGCGTCATCGGCGCCGGCGTCTTCGGCACATATCATGCACGGCAATATGCGCGTCTGCCCGGCGTGGACCTGGCCGCCGTCTATGATCCTCACCCCGAGCGGGCCGCGGCGCTGGCCATGCCCCTGGGTGGTCGGGCGTTCGCCACGCTGGAAGAGTTTCTTGCGGCGGTCGACGTGGTGACCGTGGCCTCGCCAGCCGCCTGGCACGCCGAGCAGGCCCTGGCCGCGGTGAAGGCCGGCAAGCCAGTCTATATCGAAAAGCCGATCGCCGTGGATGTGGCCAAGGCCGAGGCCGTGGCCCAGGAAGCCGCCCGCCGCAATCTGGTGGTGGCTTGCGGTCATCAGGAGCGGGTGCTGTTCCAGGTGATGGGGCTGTTCGACATCCCCGCCCAGCCCCTGCGGCTTGAGGCTGTGCGCCACGGGACACCGTCTGATCGCAGCCTGGATGTCTCGGTGGTGCTGGATCTGATGATCCACGACCTGGATCTTGCCCTGGCCCTGTCTGACGCCGAGCCGGTCACCGCCGAGGGGGAGGGGGCTGTCGTGCGGTCGGAGTCCTGGGATGTGGCTCGCGGCGAAGTGACCTTCGATGACGGCTTCACCGCCCTTTTCGACGTGTCTCGGGTGGCCGAGGCGCGGCGCCGGACCATGAAGCTTGTCTATCCCTCGGGCGAGCTGGAAATCGATTTCCTGACGCGCGAGTTCCGCAACACCACCGGCTTCCCCCTGAACGCCGATTTCGCCGATACTCCGGCGGCCAAGGACACCTTGGGCGCCAGCATTGAGGCGTTCCTGGCCGCTGTGCGGGGTGAAGCGCCTCGGCCGATCGTCACCGCGACCGAGGCCATTCGGGCCCTGGATCTGGCGCTCGCCGCCGAGCAGGGACTGACCCCCACGAACTAAGCGCCCTCCGCCTTTTCAGGCAGCATTGCGACTTAATCGCAAAATTGCGCTTGCCATCCCCCGGCGGTTTGCGGCAGCAGTGCGACTGCGATGCGATCGCAATTTAGCTTTTGGGGGATGACCATGCGGCGGGCTCTTTTGGTTTCGGCGGCTTTGACAGCCTTGGCTTCGGCGGCGCATGCGCAGGACGCCGTGGTCAGCGAAGTCGTCGTCACGGGCCGGGCGCAGCAACTCTACCGCACCCAGGAGGTTCAGGCCGGTCGCCTGCCGACCCCGCCGCTGGAATCCAGCCAAGCGGTCCAGGTGATCAATGCTGAACTCATCTCCGACCAGGGCGCCCGGGACGCTCAGGACCTCTATCGCAGCATCTCGGGCGTCAGCTTCTTCTCCTATGCCGGCGTCACCGCCCGTGGCTTCCGGCAGGAGGAGATCTTCTTCGACGGTCTGCGGGGCGACCCCTATGCCGGCTTCTCCGTGCCCCAGCTGTTCAATGTGGAGCGGGTGGAGTTTCTCAAAGGTCCAGCCGGCATGCTCTATGGCCCAGGCGCGCCAGGCGGCCTGTTCAACTATGTCACCAAGAAGGCTGACGACGAGTTTTCGGCCCGCGTCGCCGGAGTGGTGGGCACAGAGGCGCGCTACGGCGCGTCGGCCGAGGTCACTGGAGGTCTGCCTATCCAGGGCGTCTCCGGGCGTCTCGGCGTCTTCTATGAGGAGCAGAACGCGCCGCGCGTGAACGCTCGCTCTGAAATCCTCATTCTGGACGGCGGGTTGAAGATCGATCTGCCGCTCGGCGAATTGAACCTCCAGGCCACCCACTATGATCAGAATCTGCCGGGCAATCGGCTGCGTGGCGTGCCGGCTGACGACCTCGGAAACTTCCTGACCGACCGGCGCTGGAACCACAATGAGCCCGATGACTTCCTGCGGCTGGAGGCCAATGTCTATCAGGCTAGCTGGTCGGCGGACCTCAGCGACGCCCTGAGCCTGAACGCCGCGCTGCGCTACACCGACGGCTTGGAGACGCAGAAGTATCACGAGCCCTTCGGCCTGCGGGACACCGACGGCGATGGCGCGTTCGACATCTCCCGCCGCCAATATCGCGACCAGGTCCGGGATCAGTCCAACTGGTCTGCGGGCGCCAATCTGATCTGGGCCTTCGATCTGGCTGGCGTGGAAAGCCGCCTGCTGGCCGGCGCCGACTGGTTCACCAACGAGCTCGCCTTCCAGAGCCGCGGCGCCAATGGGACCTTTGTCGTCAGCGCCACGGCGCCGACGCCGCTCAGCCTGATCAATCCGATCTATGGGGCGACCCCGATCAGCAGCTATCGGCTTCCGGCCTACACCCTCTCTCTCACGGAGTCTGATCGCGCCGGCGGCTACCTGCTCTACGAGGCGACGGTCGGAAACCTGATCGGGACCGTGGGCGCCCGCTATGACAGCTTCAAGGACGTATCGGGCGCGGCGTCCTTCGAGGATGACGCCCTGACCTGGCGCGCCGGCCTAGTCTACCGCGTGCGGCCCGATGTCTCGATCTATGGCCAGTGGGCGCAGAGCTTCGAACCGCAAGGCGCCAGCAGCCAGACGCCGCTGGCCGGCGGGCCCTTCGCGCCCACCGAGGGCGAAATGTTCGAGGCTGGCCTGAAGAGCGAGCTGATGGGCGGGCGGCTGCAGGGCTCAGCGGCGGTCTATCACATCACCCGAACCAACATTCTGCAGGCCGATCCCCGTGGTGATGTTGGCAGCGACGGCACAAATGATCTGGTCGCCTTCGGAGAGATCACCAGCAAGGGGGCGGAGTTCGACCTTGCGGCCGACCTCACCGACGACTGGGTTCTGACGGCCTCCTACGCCTATAACGACACCCGGATCACCGGCGACAATGGGCGCACCGCCATCACCAACAGCGTCGGCGACCGGTTCGCCAACGCCCCGGAGCACACGGTCGGCTTCTGGACCCGATACCAGTTTCCGGACCTGGGCCTCGCCGTGGCCCTGGGCGGCGACTATGTGGATGTCCGCCGCTCCATGTCCGACCAGAAGGTGCGGCCCTACCTCGTCTTTGACGCCTCGATCATCTACACCCGCGGCCCCTGGCGCGCCCTGGTGCGGATCGACAACCTGACCGACGAGGTCTACGCCGCCTCGGGCTTCATCGACCGCACCGGCCACTTCCCCGGCGCGCCTCGCTCTGTGTTCCTCGAACTCTCCCGGCAATGGTAGCCGTCGACCAGGGCCGCCAGAGCCTCGCCGGCGCCAGGCCTCGGAAGAAGGCCTCGCGCCTCTGGTGGGAGGTTCATCAGTGGGCCGGCCTGAAATTCTCGATCCTGCTGAGCTTCATTCTGCTCACTGGAACCCTGGCGACGCTTAGCCATGAGATCGACTGGCTGTTGAGGCCGGCCATGCGCGTCGATCCCGCCACGGTCGGCGCCGAGGTCAACTGGCCGGCGGTGGCGCGAACGGCCGCCGTCCAGGCCGGGGAGGGGCGTGTGATCAGTCTCGAGGGTCCGACCGACCCTTGGTTCGCCGCCGCGGCGATCCTGGAGGCGCCCGACGGCGGCCTGTCCTTCGTCTACGCCCACCCGACGACAGGCGAATTCCAGGGGATCGGCCACTGGGTCAGCGCGCAACGTATTCTGCGCAACATGCACCGGCACCTGATGATGCCGGTGGCCATCGGCGTGCCGATCGTCTCCTCCCTGTCCTTTTTACTGGCGGTCAGTCTGGTGACCGCCTTCGTCGTCTATAAGAAGTGGTGGCGAGGCTTCCTGCGACCTGTGCGCCTGGGCGACCTGCGCACGGCCATGGGCGACTTCCACCGCCTGGCTGGCCTCTGGAGCCTGTGGTTCGTCGCCCTGATGATCCTGACCGGGTTCTGGTATCTGGCGGAACAGACGGCGTTCCGCGCGCCGCCGGCGCCGTCGGCCAAGGTCGAGCCTACCGCGGAGACCATGGTCGCCCTGGCTGACCGTTTACCCGCCGCGCTAGAGAACGCCCGAGTCGCCAACCCGGATCTGAGGCTGGAGCGCATCCTCTTTCCCACCGAGAAGTCGGGAGCCTTCATCCTGCATGGCCAGGATGACGCCATCCTGGTGCGCCCCAGGGCCAACGCCATCTGGGCCGAGGCGACGACGGGCGCGGTTTTGCAGGTCAATGACGGCCGCGACCTGAACCTGCACCAGCGGATCTCGGAGGCCGCAGACCCGCTGCACTTTGGGACCTGGGGCGGGCTCGCCACGAAGGTCATCTGGTTCGTCTTTGGCCTGGCGCTCACGGGCCTCTCGGTTTCCGGCGTGGCCATCTACGCCCTGCGTTTGATGCGGGCCGAGCGGCGGCCGGCTGCTTGGGGGGCGGGCCTGGCGGTCAGCTGGCGGGGCATGGGAGTCTGGCGTTGGCCCGCCGTCATCCTGGTCCTCATCGGATTTCTGCTGATCCCGACGGTGTTTCTGCAGGCCTAGGGTTTCAGGCCCGCCCTGCCGCCCTTAGAGCCTGATGCGATCAGACGGAACCGTCTGATCGTTGAATCAGGCTCTAAACTCAAAGACTTGAGCGCGTCTTGCTCCGATAACCGGTTCCCACTTATCGGGACGCGCTCTAGCTGTGAGCTCTCAATAGGTTGTCCATCCGGTCCGGACCCGAGAAGCTGTGTTTGCGAAGCAGCAGGGTCTCAGGAGAGGACCGGATGAACGTGCACAAGAATGCCCGTCTGACGGCGCACAGTCGAGCCGACCTGGCGCGACGTGTGTTGTACGGTGGCCAGTCGAGGAAGGCGGTCGCCGCGGCCTTTGGGATCGACGCCAAGACCGTCGGCAAGTGGGTCGAGCGGTTCCGATCGGAAGGGCCAGCGGGTCTGCTCGACCGCTCCTCACGTCCCAAGACCCTGCGCCAGCTAACGCTTGCCGAGACCGTCGAGCAGATCATCGCCCTGCGTCGCCAGCGCTGGACGGGCCAGCAGATCGCCCGGGAGACCAAGGTCTCGCCGGCTACGGTGAGCCGTATCCTGAGGCGGGCGCGGCTGAGCCGGGTCAGGGACCTGGATCCGCCGGAGCCCGTGGTGCGCTATGAGCGCCAGACCCCTGGCGAGTTGATCCATATCGACATCAAGAAGCTCGGCCGCTTCGATCAGGTTGGCCACCGCATCACTGGCGATAGGACCCGCCAGAGCAGCAACCGCGGCAAGCGGGGCGGCAAGGCCTGGGGCGCCGGTTGGGAGTTCGTCCACGTCTGCATCGACGACGCCTCACGCATCGCCTTCAGCCAGGTCCTGCCCGACGAGAAGAAAGAAAGCGCCATGGCGTTCCTGAAGGCCGCCATCGCCTACTACGCCAGCCTGGGCGTCACCGTCACCGGCGTCATGACCGACAACGGCTCTTGCTACAAAGCCCACGCCTTCCGCGACCTGTGCAAGACCCTCGGCCTCAAGCATATCCGGACCAAACCCTACACGCCAAAGACCAACGGCAAGGCCGAACGCTTCGTCCAGACCAGCCTGCGAGAATGGGCCTACGCTCAGGCCTATCAGACCTCAGATCAGCGCGCCGCCGAGCTCGGCCCCTGGCTGCACCGATACAACTGGCATCGCCCCCACGGCGGGATAAAGTCCCAGACACCCATCAGTCGCCTCGGTCTCTCCGAGGACAACCTGTTGAGCATCCACATCTAGCTTGCAGCGACAGCCCCGCAGGAGCACCCCATGACCAACGCCTACGATTTTTCGTTTCAGTCCATCGAGGGGGGCGACCTTCCCCTGGCGAACTTCCGGGACAAGGTGGTCCTGGTGGTCAACACCGCCTCAAAATGTGGGCTGACCCCGCAGTATGAGGGGCTGGAAAAGCTCTATGGCGATTATCGCGACCAGGGCCTGGTGGTGCTGGGCGTGCCGTCGAACCAGTTTGCGGGACAGGAGCCCGGGACCGAGGCTGAGATCGCAGCCTTCTGCGCGACCACCTTCGGTGTCGACTTCCCACTGACCGCCAGGACCGATGTGAAGGGGGACTCAGCGCATCCCTTTTACCAGTGGGCCAAGGCCGAGCTTGGCGAGAGCGCGGAGCCGGTCTGGAATTTCCACAAGTTGCTGGTGGGGCGCAGCGGTGGTCTCGTCGGCGCCTTTGGTCCAAGGACCGAGCCCACCGATCCTGAGGTCATCGCGGCGATCTCCGGCGAGCTCGGGTAGGTTCACCCCAGAGTCCGGCCCCGCCGGCTGGCCTGCATTTGCGTAGGCCGGTTCGGCGGATGTTGTTCTGCCAACTGCTCAAAAATTCATCGCGCCTTCGCAACGGCGTCACGGTCCCGGTTCAGAGCGGCCCGGTCGAGAAAGCTCGACCAGGAATCGGGGATAAAAAATGCATCGGATTGGTCTTAAGCGCAGTCTCATGGCGACTGCGGCGTTCACGGTCGTTATGGCCGCTTTTGCTGGACAGGCCGCGGCGGAAGACGTCGCCACCGTGGACGAAGTGATCGTCACGGGCACCCGTGAAGTTGGCCGCACCCAGTTCGAAACCCTGGCGCCTGTGGACGTGCTCTCCGAAGAGATGATCCAGGCCTCGGCCACCGCCCAGCTGGGTGAGAACCTGGCCCAGCAGATCCCCTCCTTCATCGTGCAGCGGCTGCCGACCTCCGATGGCCTGCAGTTCGTGCGCCCGGCCACCCTGCGCAGCCTCTCGCCCGACCAGACCCTGGTCCTGGTGAACGGCAAGCGCTTCCACCGTTCGGCCTTCCTCGGCTCCCGCGGCGCTCAGGCCGCGGACCTCGCCCAGATCCCCTCCCATGCGGTGAAGCGGATTGAAGTCCTGCGGGACGGCGCCTCGGCCCAGTATGGCTCTGACGCCATCGCCGGGGTCATTAACATCATCCTCAATGATCAGCCGGGCGTGCGCGGCTTTGCTCAGGCCGGCCAGTTCGCCGAGGGCGACGGCGTGACCTATCGCGCGGGCGTGCAGGCCGGCGTCGAGATCGGTTCGGCCAACTTCAACCTGACCGCCGAATGGTCCGACGCCGAGGCCACCTCGCGCACCCGTCAGCGGCAGGACGCCATCGATTTCCAGGCGGCCAACCCCTCCCTGAAGGTCCCCAATCCCGTGCAGCGTTGGGGCAATCCGGACCTGGAGACCCGCGCCCTGGGGCTCAACGCCGTGGTCGACACTGGCGAGGCGGGCGAACTCTATGGCTTCGTGACCTATACCGAGACCGAAGGCGTCAACGACATCAACTGGCGGAACCCGGCCACCAATCCCGGCATCTATCGCACCACCGCAGCCTTCCCTGGCTTTGATCTGCGCAGCATCTATCCGGCCGGCTTCACCCCTATCGAGGGCGTGGATTCCCAGGACTATCAGACGCTTGCCGGCTTCCGGAATGTGGCTGGCGACTTCACCTGGGACCTGAGCGCCTCCTATGGGCGCAACGACACGGCCTTCTTCCTCTACAACACGATCAACGCCTCGCTTGGCCCCAACAGCCCCACCGCCTTTGATCTCGGCCGGCTGGTGCAGTCGGAGTTCAACCTGAACGCCGATGCGGTCTATCGGATGGACGTGGCCGCCCTGGCCGCCCCGTTGAACATCGCCTTCGGCGCTGAGCGCCGGGTGGAGAGCTATGCGATCCGTCCGGGTGATCCGGAATCCTACGCGGTCGGCCCTGGCGCGGCCTTCGGTCTGGCGCCCTCGGCCAACGGCTTCCCGGGCTTCAGCGACATTCAGGCCGGGGAGTGGGAGCAGGAAAGCTACGCCGCCTATCTCGACCTGGAGGCTCAGCTGACCGAGGCCTGGAGCCTGGGCGGCGCCCTGCGTTACGAGGATTTCTCCGAGTTTGGCGACACGGTGAACGGCAAGATCGCCAGCCGTTACGCCATCACCGACAACCTCGCCATCCGCGGCGCCTGGTCGAGCGGCTTTCGCGCGCCGACTCCTGGCCAGCTGAACTCCACCAGCACCTCGCAGGGGCTGGATACGGTGACCCTGCAGCTCTTCACCTCGGGCCGCCTGTCGCCGACCAATCCCGTGGCGGTGTTCCTGGGCGCCGAGCCCCTTGAGCCGGAAACCTCCGAGACGGTGACGGCGGGCCTGACCTGGCGCACCGATTACGGCTTCTCCGGCTCGATCGACGCCTATCAGATCGATGTGAGCGACCGCTTCTCGTCGTCGGCCGCGGTCACCGTGACCCCGGCCATCCGGGCCCAGCTGGTGGCCGCCGGCGTGCCCGGCGCCTCGGCCTTCACTCGCATCAACTGGTTCGCCAACGACTTCGACACCCGCACCCGGGGCGTGGACGTGGTCGGCGCCTATGACCGCGACCTGGGCCCTGGCCGCCTCAACCTGACGGGCGCCTACAACTACAATCAGACCGAGGTCACGGCCGGCTCCATCGCCGCGAACCCGACCCAGCAGCGACTGTTCGAGGAATCCCGGCCGCAGCACAATGCGACCGCCTCGGCCACCTACGGCGTTGGGCCCTTCGAAGTCCTGGGCCGCATGCGCTACTACGGCTCCTGGACGGACTCCACCGGCAACGCCACCGGCGACATCTTCCAGGACTTCGGGGCGATGACCTTCTTCGACCTGGCCCTGACCTATGCGCCGTCGGAGTTTGTCTCGATCAGGATCGGGGCCGAGAACGTCCTCGACTCCTATCCGGATGAGGCGGTCTTCCAGGCCAGCCGCGGGCTCGTCTACTCGCGGAACTCGCCCTACGACACCAACGGGGCGATGTACTATCTGCGCCTCGACACCAGCTTCTAGGACGATAGCCCATGTCCAATCCCACCCGTCGCGGCGTCGTAGCCGGCGGTCTGGCCCTGAGCGCAGGCTCAAAGGCCCTGGCCGCTTCGCCAAAGGTCGGGGGGATTGGCGGGGCGACTGACGAGACGTACTGGGCGGAAATCGCCGCCCAGTACGATCTCAGCCCGGAGGTCATTCAGCTGGAGAATGGCAACTGGGGGATCATGGCGCGGCCGGTCCTGGCGGCCTATGAGCGCCATCAGGCGATGGTCAATCGCCGCAACTCCTACTATGCGCGCCGTGAATATTGGGGGGATCTGGCCAGGGTTCGCGCCCGGGTGGCGGCCAATCTGGGGGTCGAGCCGGACGAGATCGCCTTCACCCGCGGGGCGACCGAGGCCCTGCAGGACTTGATCGGCGGCTATAACCGGCTGAAGCCCGGCGATCAGGTTCTCATCGCCGACCTCGATTACGACTCGATGCAGAGCGCCATGGCCTGGCTGAAGGACCGCCGGGGTGCGGAACTCATCCGCATCCGCCTGCCCGAACCGGCGACGGAGGCCGGTCTCGTGGCGGCCTATGCCGCAGCCCTTGAGGCTCACCCTCGGGTCCGGTTGATGCTGTTGACCCAGGTCAGTCATCGCAACGGACTGCATCTGCCTGTTGCCAAGATTACGGCCCTGGCCCGGGCGCGGGGCGTCGATGTGATCCTGGATTCCGCCCATGCCTGGGGTCAGGTCGAAACCAATCTGCGCCAGCTCGGCGCCGATTTCGTCGGTCTCAACGGCCACAAGTGGATCGGGGCGCCCATCGGAGTTGGCGTTCTCTACATCGCCAAGGGACGCATCCAAGACATTGATCCGTTCATGGGTGCGGACGACCACGCCCCAGACGACGTGCGCCTGCGGGTTCACACCGGCACCGCCAACATGGCCGCCTATCTGGCCATGGAGGTCGCGCTGAATTTTCACGAGGCCATTGGCGCGCCCGCCAAGGCCGCCCGCCTGGCCTATCTCCGTGGGCGGTGGACTGAGCCCCTTCGCGGAGTGGCGGGTCTTCAGCTTCTGACGCCACAGGAAGACAGGCTCGGCTCAGCCCTGGGCGCATTCCGTCTGGCGGGGCGAACGACACCGGCGGAGAACATCGCCCTGGCCAAGACTCTTCTGGACCGCTTCGGCATCTTCACAGTGGCGCGGCATGGCCTGGCCAGTGGGTCCTGTGTACGGGCCACCGTCAGCCTGTTCACACGACCAGCCGAGGTCGACCGCTTGGCCCAGGCTTTGACGGAGCTCGGTCGGGCCTGAACCGGCGGACCGGCCGCCCTTGGCGACTCCCTGAGCGGCGGGTAGGGAGGGACTCTTGGCTGGAAGGGTCTTGCGAAAACCATGCGGCGTCTGGGCCTGATCGGCGGCATGAGCGCCGAAAGCACCACCACCTATTATCAGTTGCTCAATCAAGGGGTTCGCGCCCGGCTAGGCGGGCTGCATTCCGCAGAGTTGCTGTTGTGGTCAGTGGATTTCGCTCCCGTCGCCCAGATGCAGGCGGCCGGGGACTGGCCCCGCGCCGGGGCGCAATTGGCCCAGGCGGCTCATGTCCTGGAACGGGCTGGCGCCGAGGCCGTGCTGATCTGCGCCAACACCATGCACCTGGTGGCCGACGAGGTCGCCGCGGCCATCTCAGTGCCCCTGATCCATATTGGCGACGCCACCGCCAGCGCCTTGGTGGATCAGGGGGTCAAGCGGCCGCTGCTGCTGGCCACCCGCTTCACCATGGAAGAGCGCTTTTACCGCGAACGCCTGGAGACCTTTGGCCTTGAGCCGATGATCCCCGGCGAGGGCGCGCGCGAGCGGCTGCACGCCATCATCTATGACGAACTGTGCCAGGGGGTGATCGATGTGGGGTCCCGCACCGCGGTGATGGCGATGATTGAGCGCGGTCGGGCTGAGGGTGCTGACAGCGTCATCTTTGGCTGTACTGAGCTAGGCCTGCTGCTGGAGCCGGAGTCCGTCGGCCTGCCGGTGGTCGACTCAGCGCTCGCCCATGTGACCGCCGCCTTGGACTTCGCCCTGGCGGAGGCGGCCTGATCAGTCGCGCCGGCGGCCCTTGTCGGCCTCTGCGTTGATGTATTCCTCAAAGCCGCTGGCCTTGACGGCCCGATCCTCCAGCCGTGCGGGGCTGGGCGCGCCTGCGGGCTGAGCGCCCGGGGCGAAGGTGACGGCAGGATCATTGGCCGGCGGCGCGGTGACTGCGTAGGGGCTCGGCTGATCCCAGGGGGCAGGTCCGGCCTTTTGCGCCCCATGGTCGGCGCGTTCGGCGTCGCTGACGACGCCGTCACGGTTGGCGTCGGCAGGATGGTGCAGCCGAAGCGTCTGGGCCTGGGCGCCGCCGACCGCGACCATCGCCAACAGGGTCATGGACAGGGGAATTCGCATGTCCGCATCCGTCTTGCTGGAGGTTGGGCCCCATCATCGGGTCCGTCTTCAGCCAAGACAAGTCATCAGGGCAGAGCGACGACGCCGAACATATGCGGATGGCCCACGAGCAGGACCGCATAGACCACGATCGCCGCCAAGGGCCGCCACAGGCCAAGCTCTCCCAGGCGCAGGGACTGGCGACCGGCCAGGATGGCGGCGAAGGGAATGTTCGAGGTCTGGCTGGCGAAGGGCTCCCAGGCCGCGCCAAGCACCCGGCGGCGCTTAGCGTCGATGCTGGTGGTCCCGGCGATGGCGAGCACCAGCATGGTGCCAAACAGGGTCATGCCCGCCTGGTCCCCATTCACGATCAGATGGCCCATGGCCCAGATCGCCACGCCCCACAGGAACGGATGGCGCGTGATGCGCAGGACGCCCTTCACCGCGTCCTCCCGCTGCAGAACGCCCTCCTGCTTGACGCTGGTCGGGTTGGGGGTGGTCAAACCGATCACCACGAACACCACGGCGATAAACTGCAGCAGCAGTTGGATGTGGCGGGTCGCCTCGCCCACGCCCCAATAGACCGTGTTCTCCGGGCCGCTGCGGGCCGCCCCATAGGCCATGATCATCCATGTCAGGCCAGCGACAGACAGGAGTGAGAACAGCCCCATATAGACGCCTTCGCCCATGCGCCCGACCAGGGTGTCGCGCACGCGGGTGCCGGAGATCAAAAGGTGGATCAGGACGAAAAACGCCGCTGCAGCGGTCAACTGGATCATGTGGTTGTCACCCCAAGGTGCGCCCAGGCAGGCGCGGCCAGAGCATCCCGCGATAAATTTACAGCGTCAAGATAAGGCTTCGTCCGGCTCGTCGTCCTCGAACAGGTCACGGGTCTGCGGTTCATCGCGCCTGGACCGTCCTGGCTGGCGGCGGGCCGGTGGCGGCGTCTCATCCCACGGCGGCGGGTCTATATCCGTAACGGGCGAGGCGGGGGCGACGGCCTGTAAGGGGGCGATCTCGGGCGGGCGCGGGGGCGGCGATGGAGGAGCAGGCGGCCGGGGCGGGCTGGCCCGTCGCAAGATGGCCTCCACCCGGGCGATCCAGCGGTTGGCCTCCTGGATGGCCTCGGCGGGGGAGGGGGCGTTGCGCTTGGCCTCGTCTCCGGGCGCCCACAAGGCGACTTCGAAATCTGGATAGCGGGCGTCGTCGAAGATGAAGCGGAGCGTCACCTGACCAGTCCCAGGCGTGGTGCGCTCCAGAGCCCGCCGGCCTTCGCCGCGATAGGCGCGGGCGCGCACCTCGCCATCGACAATCAGTTCGGCGCCCACCAGTTCATCAATCCGATAGACTAGGCACCAAGCGCCCTGGTCCCAGGCCACCGCGGCGAGGCTGCGGGCGAAGTTGAATCCCACGCCCCGGCCATTGGCGCTCAGCACCGCGTCGGCGGGCAGCTTGAGGACATTGCGGAAGGCCCGCCGGATGCGGCGGTCTTCGTCCATGAACCAGATGGCCGCGCTGCCGGCGAAGGTCACCGCCGTGCCCGCCAGGGCCAGCCAAAGGAGCAGTCGCGCCGTCTCATCCATTGGGGTGAAAACTACCCCTGTTCGCCTCGCCCGGAAAGCGGCTCAGAGGTCGAGGTCGATCACCAGGGGCACATGGTCCGACGGCTTTTCCCAACCGCGGACATCCCGATGGATCTCGCATCCCCGCAGCCGGTCGGCCGCCTGGGGCGACAGCAGGGCGTGATCGATACGGATGCCGTGGTTCCGCTGCCAGGCGCCGGCCTGATAGTCCCAGAAGGTGTAGGCGCCCGGCGCGCCATCGGCCTGCATGTAGGCGTCGGACAGGCCGAGCCACTTCAGGGCTCGGAAGGCCTCGCGCGAGCGGGGCTGGAATAGGGCGTCATCCAGCCACTTCTCGGGATTTTCCGCGTCCCGTGGCTCAGGAATGACGTTGTAATCGCCCATCAGGGCCAGGGGTTCTTCCAACGCCAGCAGGCCCTGGGCGTGACGGTGCAGGCGCGCCATCCAGCCGAGCTTGTAGTCGAACTTCTCGGTGGTCACCGGATTGCCATTGGGCAGATAGATCGAGGCCACCCGAACTGGGCGGGGGCCGGACACCACGGCTTCGATATAGCGGGCCTGTTCGTCGCTCTCGTCCCCGGGCAGGCCGCGGGTCACGTCCTCCAGCGGGGTCTTCGACAGGAGGGCCACGCCATTATAGGTCTTCTGACCGAGGACCTCGACATTATAGCCAAGCCGTTCAAAGGCTTCGGCCGGAAACTTCTCCTCGACGCACTTGATTTCCTGCAGGCAGGCGACGTCAGGGGCGGCCTCTTCAAACCAGCGGATAACCGTCTCCAGCCGGGCGTTGACGGAATTGACGTTCCAGGTGGCCAAGCGCATCGCGGTCTCCAGGTGTTCGGCGAAGCGCGAAGCTAGAGGGGCGTCGGGTCGGGCTCAATGGCCTTGGTCTGCCCTCAGATCGAGAAGCTGACCCCGCAGCCGCAGCTGGACTTGGCGTTGGGGTTGCGGATCTTGAACTCCGCGCCCACCAGCTCATCCACGAAGTCGATCTCCGAGCCCTTGAGCATCACCAGAGAGATTTCGTCCACCAGGGCCGCAGCGCCGTCGCGCTCAATGCGCAGATCATCCGGCTCGGCCGCGTCCACCAGGTCCAGCTGATACTGGAAGCCCGAACAGCCGCCGCCCTCGACGGCGATGCGGAGCATGATTGGCTTGCCCTGGGCCTGGCTGATCGCCTTGAGCCGTTCAGCGGCCGAGGCGGAGAGGGTGAGATCGAGTGTGGTCATGGCCTGTTAAATCAACCTGTGGCCTGGACTATATGAGGACTTATGCGGCCTCGACCAAGGGGCTGGTCCAAATGAAGGGTTCAATGGCCGCCTCCCTGCCTTCCCGCGTCGCCTATGCCGAAGATCCCGCAGCCTCCCTGGGGCGCAAGTTCGCAGAGGCTGAGAGCGCCACCCGCACCCCCTTCGCCCGGGACCGGGACCGCATCATCCACTGCACGGCCTTCCGCCGGCTGAAGGAGAAGACCCAGGTCTTTGTGGCCCATGAAGGCGATCATTTTCGCACGCGGCTGACACATTCGCTGGAAGTGGCGCAGATTGCCCGGTCTCTGGCCGCGGCCCTCGGTCTGGATGCTGATCTGGCTGAAACCATCGCGCTCGCCCACGACCTCGGCCATCCGCCCTTCGGCCATGCCGGCGAGGATGAGCTGCAACTGCTCATGGAGGCCTATGGCGGCTTCGACCACAACGTCCAGACCTTCCGGGTGGTGACCAAGCTGGAGCGCCGCTATCCGGCCTGGGACGGGCTGAACCTGACCTGGGAAACCCTGGAGGGGGTGATCAAGCACAATGGGCCAGTGGCCTCGAAGCTCGACCGCCCGTCCTGGAGCGCCATCGCCGAGTTTGACGCCGAATACGCCCTGCGCCTGTCGACCTGGGCGTCCGCCGAGGCCCAGGTGGCGGCGCTGGCCGACGACATCGCCTACAACAATCATGACGTGGACGACGGGGTGCAGGCGGGGCTGTTCCACCTGAAGGAACTGCTGGACGTGCCGCTCATCGGGCCGATCCTGCACCAGGTCTATCAGGATCACCCGGGCCTCGACGCCGGCATCACTCGCCTGGAGGCGGTGCGGCGTATGATAGGGGCCATGGTCGGCGACGTCCTGACCGAGACCCGCCGCCGGGCCGAGGTCAATGGGCTCGCCAGCCCCGAGGATGTCCGGATGATGTCCGGCGCCCTGGTGGCCTTTTCCCCCGACATGGTCGAGGATCTCTCTCAGCTGCGCGCCTTCCTGATGGAGCGGATGTATCGCCACTGGCGGGTCAATCGCACGCGCAGCCAGGCGCGCCGCATTCTGGCCGAGATGTTCGGCTTGTTCATGCAGGAGCCCGACGTCCTGCCCACCGAGTGGTTTGCTCAGGTCAAGGACCGGGGAGAGTCGGGTCGGGCGCGGGTGGTGTGCGACTACATCGCCGGCATGACCGACCGCTACGCCATTGAGGAGCATCGCCGGCTTTTCCACCTCGACGTCTGGAACTAGCCCGCTTTGGGGGCCGCATCGCCGGTGCGGCTTCGATAGACTGACGCCCGGACTCGCCTGATTCGCAGCGGGTCCAGTTTCCCATCTGCCCGCGGAGCCTACGCGATGTCCGACCATGATCGCGGCGCCTACACGCCTCCCACCGATGCGCCGCTGTCTTTCGACGCGCGCCAGCCGGTGCGCGGCTCGCGCCCGGCCCCGATGATGCTAGTGATCAGCGCCATTGTGCTGTTGGTGCTCGTGGTGGCGATCGTCCTGATCTATCGCTCCGGCGCCCGGGAGGCCGGCGAGCCGCCGCAGACCGTCGGAACCCCCGTGGGCGAAATGAAGACCGCGCCCGCGCCGGAGGATCAGCCCGTCGACCCGGCCACGGGTCTGCAGATTTATCGCTCCGAAGACGGCGCCGCCGCGCCGGCCGAGCCGAATTTCGTCCCGCCGCCCGAAGAGCCGCAGGCCCGCCCCGATCCGCAGCTGCGGCCCACGGCGCCGGTGACCAGCCAGCCAGCCCCCGCCGCCCAGCCGGCGCCGACCCCTGCGCCGGCGCCCAAGGCTCCCGCGACGCCCGCGGCGAAGGCGCCGGAACCCAAGGCGCCGGCCCCCGCCGCCGTCGCCAGCGGCGGAGCCATGGTGCAGGTGGGCGCCTTCTCCTCCGAGGCTTTGGCCGACGCCGGTTGGAACGACGCCATGCGTGCGCTCCCGGACTCCGCGGCCGGCAAGGGCAAGCGGGTCGAGCCGGTCCAGAGTAACGGCAAGACCCTCTATCGTGGCTACGTCACGGGCTTCTCCTCCCGCGCCGAAGCCACCGCCTACTGCGACCGCCTCAAGGCGGCCGGCCGCTCCTGTTTCGTCCGGTGAGCGTGCGCGCCTGCATCCTCGGCTGCGCGGGTCTGGAGCTGACCCGCGAGGAGGCGGCCTTCTTCGCCGACGTGAAGCCGTGGGGCTTCATCCTGTTCAAGCGCAACGTGGAGAGCCCCGATCAGGTCAGGCGCCTGGTGGACGCCCTGCGCGCCACGGTGGGCCGCGACGACGCTCCTGTGCTGATCGACCAGGAGGGCGGCCGGGTGCAGCGCCTGGGGCCGCCCAACTGGCCGGTCTATCCGCCGGGCCGCGCCTATGGACAGCTGCCGGGCAATGACCCGCTCCTGCGCCGGGAGATCACCCGTCTGGGCGCCCGACTGATGGCCTATGATCTGGCTGAGCTCGGCATCAACGCCGACTGCGTCCCGGTGCTGGATGTGCCGCAGGCCGGCGCCCACGACGTCATCGGCGACCGCGCCTATGGAGACACGGCCGAGGAAGTCGCCCTGCTGGGTCGGGCCGCGGCGGAGGGGCTGATCGCCGGCGGGGTCCTGCCGATCATCAAGCACATCCCTGGCCATGGCCGCTCCATGGCCGACAGCCATCTGGACCTGCCGGTGGTGGATGCGTCCCTTGAGGACCTGGACGCCGTGGATTTCGCGCCGTTCCGCGTGCTGTCGGACATGCCCATGGCGATGACCGCCCACGTGGTCTATTCGGCCATTGATGCGAAGCGCCCGGCCACTACGTCGCGCAAGGCCATCAAGCACGTCATCCGCGACTCTATCGGCTTCCACGGCCTGCTGATGAGCGATGACCTCTCGATGAAAGCCCTGTCCGGCGACTTCAAGGCTCGCACCAAGGATTCCCTGGCCGCCGGCTGCGACGTAGTCCTCCACTGCAATGGCGACATGGCTGAGATGGCCCCCATCGCCGAAGCCTGTGGCAAGCTGTCGGGCAAGGCCAAGCGGCGCGCCGAGGCCGCGCTCGCCCGACTGGCCAAGCGGCCCGAGCCTCTCGATCTCGCCGAGGCCCGCGCCCGGTTCAAATCGGCCTTCGACGGCGGCTGATGAGCGGGCAAGGCTTCCAGCCCAATCTCGACTTCGAGGCCGCGGCCACGGCGGCCGAGGATGGCGAGGCCCTGATCATCGATGTGGACGGCTATGAAGGGCCGCTGCACGTCCTCCTGGCGCTGGCCCGAACCCAGAAGGTCGACCTGCTCAAGCTCTCAGTCCTGAAGCTCGCCGAACAGTACTTGGCCTTTGTCCATCAGGCGCGCCGGCTGCGCTTCTCCCTAGCGGCGGACTATCTGGTAATGGCCGCATGGCTGACCTACCTGAAGTCTCGCCTTCTGTTGCCCAAGCCCGAACGACCCCAGGCCGAGGAGCCGCCGGCCGAGGAGATGGCCGCCCAGCTTGCCTATCGCCTCGCCAAGCTGGACGCCATGCGGCAGGCCGCTGAAGCTCTTAAGGACCGACCGCAGCTCGGCCGAGAGGTCTTCACCCGGGGCGACCCAGAGGCCATCCGCATCATTCCGTCGACGCGCATTGAAGGCGATCTCTACAGCCTGATGGACGCCTATCTTGACCAGCGGCGGCGGGACGAGAGCCGTCGCTACGCGCCACGTCCCCCCCGGGCCTATCCGTTGGAGGCCGCCCGTGAGCGCCTGCGGGGCCTACTGCCGGAGCTGGAGCGCTGGACGCCCCTGGCTGGCGTGGCGCCCATGCGGGGCGGGGCGGGCGAGGGGCCTTCCCGGGCCTCCTATCTCGCCTCGACCCTCTCGGCCAGCCTGGAGCTGGTGAAGGAAGGCGCCCTGGAGGCCCGCCAGCTGGAGGCCTTCGCCGACCTCTATCTGAGGGCCCGCCATGGGGAGGTCGCCCCATGAGCGAGGCCATAGAACGCGCCATCGAGGCGCTGCTGTTCGCCGCCGCCGGGCCTTTGAGCGCCGCCGATCTGGCCCAGCGCCTTCCGCCCGAGACCGATGTGGGGTCCGCCCTGATGGCCCTGAAGGCGCGCTATGCTGGTCGTGGGGTCGAGCTCGTCTGCGTCGCCGAGCGCTGGCGGTTTCAGACCGCCGCTGACCTCGCCCATCTGATGACCGAGGAGCGAGAGGAACCCAGACGCCTGTCCAAGGCGGCCCAGGAAACCTTGGCCATCATCGCCTACCACCAGCCGGTGACCCGGGCCGAGATCGAAGCGGTGCGGGGTGTCCAGGCCAGCAAGGGGACCCTGGACGTCCTGCTGGAGCTGGGCCTGGTTCGCATGCGCGGCCGACGGCGCACGCCGGGTAGACCCGTCACCTATGGCACCACCGACGCCTTTCTTGAGCACTATGGCCTGGCGAGCCTGGCGGATCTGCCGGGCATGGCGGAGATGAAGGCGGCGGGACTCCTCAGCCTCGACCTGCCGCCGGACTTCGCGGTGCCCGATCCGTCCACCGCCCGGGACGATGACGATCCCCTCGACATGTCGGTTGAGGCGCCCGAATTCCACACTGATTTTCTGGGTGGTGAAGAGGATTCGTCCCGGTCCTGACCGGAAAGTGAGCCGCCCCCTGCAAAAGCCTTTGCCCTCGCCTTGGCGCAATGGGGGCTTACTCGTTATATTGATCTGACATTGAGGGGTGGCGACGCGGTCGCCAATGGCCGCTCAACAAAGGAGTTTCGCCTTATGGGCTCGTTCTCGATCTGGCATTGGCTGATCGTTCTCGTCGTTTTCGCGCTCCTGTTTGGGGGCCGCGGCAAGATCTCGTCGGTCATGGGCGACGCGGCCAAGGGCATTCGCGCTTTCCGCGACGGCCTGAAGAATGAAGAGTCTGAAGAGACCAAGCCCGAGGTGGTCAAGACCATCCCTGAGCGGGAAAAGGACGAGGTTCGCAGCTGATTGCGCCCGGGGCCGACGCGATCGGCCCCGACCTTCGTGCTCTAGATTCCAGGTTGATGAGCGCATCGGAACGCGAGCCGCTCACCCCTTCGCCCAACGCGCTCTAGGCCAGAACCGTCATGCTTCCCGATATCGGCGCAGGAGAACTCCTGCTTATCGCCATTGTCGCCCTGGTGGTGGTGGGGCCCAAGGACCTGCCGCTGCTGCTGCGGCGGCTTGGCCAGTTCACCGCGCGCCTCCGGGGTATGGCCGCCGAATTCCGGGCCAGCTTCGACGAGATGGGCCGCCAGTCCGAGCTGGACGAACTGCGCAAGGAGGTTGAGGCCCTGCGCAGCGGTCGGATGCTGGATGACGAGATGGGCCGCACCGACGCCCAATCGGTGATGCGCGAGATCGAGACGGGGCTGTCCCAGGGCGACATCCAGATGCATCCGCCCATGGGCTCGCCCTATGCCGGCAGCCAGTCCCTGGCCGAGCCGGAGCCGGTAGATGAGCCGAAACCGACCTCTGCTCCGCTGGTCGCGGCCCCGTCCGAAGCTGTGGCAGCGCCCAAGACCCCCCGCGCCAGGTCCGCCCCCAAGGCGGCGGGCCCCACAGGCGAGACGGCCCAACCCAAGGCCCGGGCGAGCCGGGCCAAGGCCGCCGCCAAACCGGCCGGAGACAAGGCGTGAGCACCATTGAGGATGACGACGAGCGGGAGATCGAATCCTCCCGCGCCCCGCTGCTCGACCATCTGGTGGAGCTGCGCAAGCGGCTGATCATCTGCATTGTCGGCTTTGCGGCGGGCTTCGCCCTCTGCTTCGCCTTTTCCGAGCCGATCTACATCTTCCTGCTGCACCCGTTCGAAGTGGCCGCGCGTCTGATGGCCGCCGAGAATGCCGGTGGTGGGCACGGCCCCTTTTCGATGATGTCGGCCATGGCCGGCCTCACCGAGGTCCCTGAAGGCGGGGAGGGGCTGCGACTGGTGTTCACCGCGCCGCTGGAATTCTTCTTCACAAAGCTCAAGCTGGCGGCCTTTGGAGCGGTGATCGTCACCTTCCCGGTGCTGGCCTGGCAGGTCTACGCCTTCGTGGCGCCGGGCCTCTACAAGCGCGAGCGCCGCGCCTTCCTGCCCTTCCTGGCCGCAGCGCCTGGGCTGTTCCTGCTGGGCGCAGCACTCGTCTACTACATGATCCTGCCGTTCGTGCTGTGGTTCTCCCTGTCTCAGCAGATCGTCGGCGAGGCCGCGGTGACTGTGGAGCTCCTGCCCAAGGTCTCGGACTATCTGACCCTGGTGACCACCCTGCTCTTGGCCTTCGGCCTCTGCTTCCAGCTGCCGGTGGTGCTGACCCTGCTGGCGCTGACTGGCATTGTGAACGCCCAGATGCTGCGCACCGGGCGGCGCTACGCCATCCTGGGGGTCTTCATCGTGGCGGCCATCGTCACCCCGCCGGACCCGATCAGCCAGCTGTCCTTGGCCATCCCGATCATCCTGCTCTACGAGATCTCCATCTGGTGCGTGCGCCTGATGGAGCGCCGCCGTCAGCGGGACGACGAGGCCCAGGGCAAGGACGTCATTCCCGTCTAGGCGAGATATGGCCCCTTCAGGTGAGATCAGGGCCGGCGCGGGGCTTGGCCCCATGGCCGACGCGCTCTAGAGAAGGCCGCTCAATCCCCAAAGACCGCCGGCGCGCCCATGCACGACATCAAGGCCATTCGCGACAATTCCGACCTCTATGAACAGGCCTGGAGCGCGAAGGGTCGGTCCGGGGCTGCCGCCCAGGCGCTGGAGCTCGACACGACCCTACGGGCCGCCCAGACCGCCCTGCAGGAGGCCCAGAGCCGCCGCAACGACCTGTCCAAGCAGATCGGCCAAGCCAAGGGCCGCAAGGACGAGGCTGAAGCCACGCGCCTGATGGCCGAGGTCGAGACTCTCAAGGGGGTTCTTGAGACCCAAGGGACGATCGAGCGCGAGACCGGCGAGGCCCTGCGCGACCTGCTGGCGGGACTGCCCAACCTGCCAGCGCCGGATGTGCCCCCCGGCACCGACGAGAATGACAACCAGGAGGTCCGCCGCTGGGGCGAGCCCTTCGCCATCACCGCGCCCAAGGACCATGTGGATCTCGGCGAGACGCTCGGCCTGATGGATTTCGAGGCCGCCGCCCGGATGAGCGGCTCGCGGTTTGTGGTGCTCAAGGGCCAGCTCGCCCGGTTGGAACGGGCGCTGGGCCAGTTCATGCTCGACCTGCAGACCCGCGAGCATGGCTATCTGGAGGTTTCGCCGCCGCTGCTGGTGCGCGACGAGGCGGTGTTCGGCACCGGCCAGCTGCCGAAGTTCGCCGAGGACCTGTTCCACACAGAGGACGGCCGCTGGCTGATCCCCACCGCCGAGGTTTCCCTGACCAACCTGGTCCGTGACCAGATCACGCCCACCGAAGAGCTGCCCCTGCGGCTGACGGCGCTGACCCATTGTTTCCGGTCCGAGGCCGGGGCCTCGGGGCGCGACACCCGCGGCATGATCCGCCAGCACCAGTTCCAGAAGGTGGAGCTGGTCTCCATCACCACGCCCGACCAGTCGGACGAGGAGCACGAGCGGATGGTGGGCTGCGCCGAAGCCGTGCTGAAGGCCCTGGAGCTGCCCTTCCGCACCATGCTGCTCTGCTCGGGCGACATGGGATTCTCGGCCCGCAAGACCTATGACCTGGAGGTCTGGATCCCCTCGGAAGGGCGCTATCGCGAGATCAGCTCCTGCTCCAACTGCGGGGACTTCCAGGGGCGGCGCATGAATGCCCGGACCAAGGCGGCCGGGGAGAAGTCGACCCGCATCGTCCACACCCTGAACGGCTCGGGGCTGGCAGTCGGCCGCACCCTGGTGGCGATCATCGAGAACTATCAGGACGAAAACGGCGCCATCGCCATTCCCCAGGCCCTGCACCCCTATATGGGCGGGCTGACCCGGATCGAGGCCGGCGCATGAGACTGTTGCTGACCAACGACGACGGCATCCACGCCGAGGGTCTGGAGGCCCTGGAGCGGATCGCCAGGCGACTGTCGGACGACATCTGGATCGTCGCCCCGGAGTACGAGCAGTCCGGCGCCTCCCGGGCCCTGACCCTGTCTGAGCCGGTCCGGGTGCGGAAGCTGGATGACCGGCGCTTCGCGGTCACCGGCACGCCCACCGACTGCGTGATGCTGGGCATGAGCGAGCTCATCAAGGGCGCCAAGCCCGATCTCGTCCTGTCCGGCGTCAATCGCGGCGCCAATATCGCCGAAGACGTGACCATGTCCGGCACGGTGGCCGGCGCCATCGAGGGCATGGCCATGGGCGTTCCGGCGATCGCCCTGTCCCAGACCGGTGGACCCAAGCCCCATGAGCCCTTCTTCGAGGCCGCGGAGGTCTTCGCCCCTGGGATTGTGAAGCGCCTGCTGGAGATCGGCTGGCCCACCGACGTGGTGATGAACCTCAACTTCCCCAATCGGCCGATCGCTGAGATCACCGAGGTGGAGGTGACCCGTCAGGGCTTCCGCGACGTGCAGGTCCGCCATGCCGAGCGGCGGAGCGATCTGCGCGGTCGGGACTATTACTGGATGGGTTTCCGGCAGGAGCGCTCCCAGCCGGAGGAGGGCACCGACCTGCGGGCCATCTATGAGGGCAAGATCTCGGTCACGCCCTTGCACATCGACCTGACCCACGCCGAAACCGTCTTCAAGATGCGTGGGGTGCTGGGCGGCGCTCCTCCGAAGGCCTGAGATGGCGCAGGACCCCGACGACAGCCCCGAGACCCGCCTGGCCCGCCTGGTGCTGGCCCTGCGCTCCCAGGGCGTCAGCGATCCCAAGGTGCTGCATGCCCTTGAGGCCACCCCGCGGCAGATGTTCACGCCGGACCTGTTCCAGGAGCGGGCCTTCGAGGACTCGGCCCTGCCCATCGCCTGCGGCCAGACCATCAGCCAGCCCTTCATTGTCGGCCTGATGACCCAGGCCCTGAAGATCGAGCCCCGGGCCCGGGTGCTGGAGATCGGCACGGGGTCTGGGTACCAGACCGCGATCCTCTCGCGGCTGGCCAGGCTGGTTTATACGGTGGAGCGTTATCGCACCCTGCTGGCCGAGGCTGAATCGCGGTTCAAAGCCCTTGGCCTGACCAATGTGATCACCCGGTTTGGGGACGGGGGCCTGGGATGGCCCGAACAGGCGCCTTTCGACCGTATTATGGTCACAGCCGCAGCCCCAGATGAGCCTGCGGCCCTGTTGGCCCAGCTCAAGCCCAACGGCATTCTGGTCGCGCCCATCGGGCGTGGCCCTGTCCAGATCCTGAGGCGCTATTGCGGCGACGGTAAGGGCGGGTTCGTCGTGGAGGATCTGGGCGAGGTTCGCTTTGTGCCCCTTCTGGACGGCGTCGCCCGGGAACTCTGAGCGACGGCGTTTTGCGTCAAGTGTGGGACGGTCTCGGTGTCGGCCTTAACCCACGGTTAACCTCAAGACCCCGACTGAGTCAGAACCTGTCCCATGGAGCGGCCATGACGCACTTCCTTTCCCGTACGGCTCTGGTCCTGCTCGCCAGCAGCGCGCTTGTGGCCTGTTCGACCTATCAGGCTGAAGGGGTCGAGCAGGTTCGACCCAATTTCCCGGTGCGCCAGGGCCCGGCGATGCAGAGCCCGTCGCCGGCTCCACAGCCGCCTGGCGACATGACGCCGCCGCCAGCCGCTCAGCCGACAAGCCCCATCGAGTCCCGCCCCCTGGATCCCCTGCCGCAGGCTCAACCGCGGCCGAGCGACAGCTATGCGCCGCCGCCGCCGCCGCCGCCCCCGCCGCCTGTTCAGGAATATGAGACGATCACGCGCACGACCGCCACGGGCCAGGTCGTCGACGCCGATGGCCCGCCCCAGACCTATACGGTGGCGGCCGGCGACACGGTCTATGGGATCGCGCGCAAGCTCTCCACCACCCGCGACCAGTTGGCCACGGACAACAATCTGAGCGCGCCCAACTATGTCATCCAGCCCGGTCAGGTGCTGAAGGGCCCGTCCAGCAAGACCAAGGCCTATGTGGTGGCCAGCGGCGACACCCTGTTCGCCATCGCCCGACGCTTCAGCGTCAACGGCCTGGCCATCGCCGACGCCAACGATATGGAGCTGAACGACGTCATTCGTCCCGGCCAACGGCTGCTGCTGCCTGAAGGTTTCCGCGACACCGGCCCCGTGACCAGCACGGTGCGGGTGCCCGTGACCCGCTCGGCCCCTGGGGCTCCTGTCCCGAGCGCGCCCGCTCCCGCGGCGCCGCCAGTGACGACCCCGCCGCCGCCGGCGGTGCGGCCGCCAGCTCCGACGCCCGCCCCCCGTCCAGCGCCAGCGCCGACGCCGCGTCCGACGCCGGCTCCCGCTCAGCCCGCTCCGATCATCCCCAGCACTCGCACGCCGGCCGACGCGCAGGTGGCTCAGCTTGGTCGCGGCCGATTCATCTGGCCGCTACGGGGAGACATGCTGTCGACCTTCGGTCCGAAGGGCACGGGGCAGCGCAATGACGGCGTCAACATCCGCGCGCGATCGGGCGAGACGGTCCGGGCCGCCGCGGCCGGCGATGTGGTCTATGCCGGCGATCAGGTGCCAGGGTTCGGCAATCTGGTGCTGATCAAGCACGCCGACGGCTGGGTCACGGCCTATGGCCACCTGGCCCGCATCGACGTGAAGATGCAGGACAAGATCAGTCAGGGGCAGCAGATCGGCCAGGCCGGCGCCACCGGCGAGGTGGGCGAACCGCAGCTGCACTTCGAGGTCCGGTTTGCGCCGACCCCGCAGGACCGCGCCCGGCCTATCGACCCCATGCTGGTCCTGCCGCAGTAAGGCTGTCGAGCGTCGCCTGTCCCCGCTAGAGGGGCAGGCTCTTGCCCTGCGCGCCCGCCAGGTCGCGGATGAACTGCCAGGCCACCCGGCCCGAACGGGCGCCGCGCAGTTGCGCCCATTGCAGGGCGTGGCGGTCCAGGTCCGGGTCGCTCAAGCCATGGCGCTCGGCATAGGCGCGCACGGCCTGCAGATAGGTGGGCTGGTCCATGGGCGGGAAGCCGATCCACAGGCCAAAGCGGTCCGACACGCTGACCTCCTCCTCGGCGTCCTCAGCCGTGGCGATCAGGCCGCGATCTTCCTGATGACCGCGGGGCATCAGGTGGCGACGGTTTGAGGTGGCCACAAACAGCACATTGGCCGGCGGCCCGGAGACCCCACCCTCTAGCGCCGACTTCAGCGCCTTGGCGGCCGCCGCCCCGTCTTCGAACGACAGGTCATCGCACAGGACGACAAAGCGTTCGGGCCGATCCCGCAGGGCGTCGAACAGGCCGGGCAGGGCGGTGACCTGGTCCCGGTCCACCTCCACCAGCTTCAGATCATCGTGGCCCTCGGCCACGTCCATGAAAGCGGCCTTGGCGATGGAGCTCTTGCCGGTGCCGCGCACGCCCCACAGCAGGACGTGGTTGGCCGGCAAGCCGCGGGCGAAGCGCTGCAGGTTCTCCAGGAAACGAGCTTTCTGCCGCTCGATGCCCACCAGGGCTTCCAGGCTCAAGGGATAGTCAGGGGCGGGAAGGAAGCCGCCGGTTTCCGGGTCGTGTCGGAACAGGCGCGCGGCCGAAAAGTCGGGGCGGGGCAGGGCGGCCGGCGCCAGTCTTTCCAGGGCTTCGGCGATGCGGACGAGGAGCGGGCGCAGGTCTTGATCCATGGATTGGGTGCTTAGCCTCCGGGCTCGCATTGCAAAAGGGGGCGCCAGCGCATAGCTTCCGCCGACTTGTGAGAGGGGCCGACGCACCGGCCCTTGACCTGCAGCCGGAGAGGCCATGTTCGCCACCCCCGCCTACGCCCAGACCGCCGGCGCCGCCGCCGCGGCGGGCCCGATGGATATGATTCTGCAGTTCCTCCCGCTGATCCTGCTGGTGGTGCTGTTCTATTTTCTGATGATCCGTCCGCAGCAACGCCGGATGAAGGCGCACCAGCAGATGGTCGCCGAGCTGAAGCGTGGCGACTCCGTCGTCCTGTCCAGCGGCCTGCTGGGCAAGGTCGTGCGGGTCGAAGACAAGGAAGTCGGCCTTGAAATCGCCACTGGCGTGACCGTTAAGGTCGTTCGGACAATGATCGCCGAGGTCCGGGTCCGCGGCGAGCCGGCGCCGGCCAACGATTCCAAGTCCTGATTGATCCTGCGCCAAAATAAGGGCGGTCTCGCCTCATGATGACCCTGTCGCGCTGGAAGATTATCGCCGTCGTATTGGCGGCGATTTTCGGCGTTCTGTTCTCCGTCCCGAACATGCTGTCGCAACAGACCCTGGACTCCATGCCAGGCTTCTTTCCGCGCCAGCAGCTGAACCTTGGTCTCGATCTCCAGGGCGGCTCCCACCTCCTGCTTGAGGTGGATACGGACGCATTGCGCGCCGAGCGCCTGGTCAACATTTTGGAAGACACCCGCGTGACCCTGAACGGGGAAGGCATCGCCTTCTCCGAGCTGCGGGAGCAGGGGGGCGAGATCACCCTTCGGACCACCGATCCGGCCCAGCGTGACGCTGCAGTCCAGGTGCTGCGCAACACCTTGGGCGTAGTCCTGGCCGGTACGACAGGTGGGCGCGACATCACGGTGCGCAATGACGGGGAGGCCGGAATCCGGATCGCCTTCGTCGAAGACGCCATGAACGCCGAGGCGGCCAAGGCCGTCGAGCAGTCCATCGAGATCATCCGCCGGCGTATCGACGAACTGGGCACCCGTGAGCCGACCATCATCCGCCAGGGCATCGACCGGATCGTCGTTCAGGCGCCAGGAGAGAGCGACCCTGAACGGCTGAAGAGCGTCATTGGTCAGACCGCCAAGCTAACCTTCCAGATGGTTGATGAAAGCGCCGACATGGCCGCCGCCGCCGAGGGACGCGCGCCTCCAGGGTCGGAAGTCCTGCCCAGCGAAGATGGCTTTTCGCCCTTCATCGTCGTGCGCCGTCGCGCCCTGGTGTCAGGCGAGATGTTGACGGACGCCAGCCAGGGGTTTGATCCGCAGACCGGTGAGGCGGTGGTCAATTTCCGCTTCAACAGCATTGGCGCCCGACGGTTTGGCGACACCACAGCCGAGAACATCGGCAAGCGCTTCGCCATCGTTCTCGACGGCAAGGTCATCTCCGCCCCGGTGATCCGCAGCGCCATCACCGGCGGCAGCGGGCAGATCAGCGGCAGCTTCACCCCTGAAAGCGCCAATGACCTTGCGGTGCTCCTGCGGGCCGGCGCCCTGCCGGCGCCCCTGACCGTGGAAGAACAGCGGACCGTGGGGGCCGAACTTGGCGCTGACGCCGTTCGCGCCGGCCAGATCTCCACCGGCATCGCCTTTGTCACCATCCTGGTCTTCATGGTGCTGGCCTATGGCGGCCTGTTCGGCGGCATCTCCGTCGTCGCCCTGCTGGTCAATGCGCTGCTGATCTTCGCCATCATGTCCCTGACCCAGGCGACCCTGACGCTTCCTGGAATCGCGGGTCTGATCCTGACCCTGGCGGTCGCCGTCGACGCCAACGTGCTGATCTATGAGCGCATGCGCGATGAGATCAGGGCCGGACGAACGGCCATCGCGGCCATGGACGCGGGCTTTTCCAAGGCGATGAGCAGCATCATCGACGCCAACGTCACCACCATCCTGGCCGCCCTGATCATGTTCCAGTTCGGCTCGGGCCCCGTCCGTGGCTTCGCCTGGACGCTGTCGATCGGCGTCCTCACCTCGGTCTTCACCGCGGTGCTCGTCACCCAGGTCCTGCTGGCCCTGTGGTTCCGGGCGGCCCGGCCCAAGACCCTGCCGATCGTCTGAGGTTGCGAACCATGTGGCCCCTCATCAAACTCTTGCCGGTCAAGACGAACTTCCGGTTCGTGTCCTTCGCCAAGTTCGCTGGTCTGGCCTCGGTGCTGGCTGTTTGCGCCTCGATTTTCCTGGCGCTCTATCCGCTGACCCCGCCCTGCGGCGGTCTCAACTGCGGCATTGATTTCACCGGCGGCACCCTGCTCGAAATTTCCACCGCGCCGAACGCTGTGGACCTGGCGAAGGTGCGCGGTGAACTGGGCGAGATGGATCTTGGTGATGTTCAGGTCCAGGCGTTTGGCGCGCCGACCTCAGCCCTGGTCCGTTTCCAGACCCCCGAAGGCGAGAGCTCGGAACAGGCCATCGCCGAGGTGAAGACCGCTCTCACCGGAGCCCTCGGCGAGGTGGTCTTCGCCAAGACCGAGGTGGTCGGCCCCAAGGTGTCGGGTGAGCTTTTCCAGAGCGGCCTGCTGGCGCTTGGCGTCGCGATCGGCCTGATGATGCTCTACATCTGGTTCCGGTTTGAGTTGCAGTTCGGGGTGGGCGCGGTGGTAGGCCTGTTCCACGACGTCATCCTGGCCTTCGGCTTCATCGCCCTGTTCGACCTGGAATTTTCGCTGACCACCATCGCGGCGATCCTGACCATCATCGGCTATTCGATGAACGACACCGTCGTCGTGTTCGACCGCCTGCGAGAGAACCTGCGCAAGTTCAAGAAGATGCCCTTGGCTGAGGTCATCGACCTGACGATCAATGAGACCCTCTCGCGAACCATCATCACCGGCCTTACGGCCGTCCTCGCCCTGACCGGCCTGGCGATATTTGGTGGGCCGACCCTGTTCGCCTTCTCGGTGATCATGATCTTTGGCGTGGTGATCGGCACCTATTCCTCCATCTATGTGGCCGCTCCGGTGATCCTGCTGTGGGGCGTCAAGCGGGGCGAGGAAGACGAGGCAGAGCCCGTGCCGATCCGAACCTAGGCCCGTGGCGCGGGACGCTCCCAGCCTGGACAGCTTTGGGCCCGGCGGTTTCCGCGTGTCCGGGGTCTGGCGGCCAGGCTCTCTGCTGATCGTGTCTGATGTGGCCGCCTCCTGGCCGGTGCGACGGCTGGATGAGGTGACGCCGGACTCCCTCTATCCGGTCTTTGCGGCTGGCGCGCGGGAGGTCGAGTTTCTCCTTCTGGGCACCGGGGCGACCAACGGACTGCCGCCGCGCGCCCTGCGCGACTTGCTCCAGAAGGGCGGGATTGGCCTGGAATACATGGACTCCGCGGCCGCATCGCGAATGTACAATGTGCTGACCGCGCAGGGGCGAAGGCTTGCCTGCGCCCTCCTGGCCATGTGACCTAGGCGGAAGGAGCCTAAGGTGCGGGTGACAGGCGGGCCAAGCCCGCTTGCGCCCCATCAGGGGCGACATTAGGCCAAGAGGCCGGGAAACGGGGAAAACGCGATGCAGGGGCTGCTGTCCAACTTCCGAAACACCATGATCGTGAGCTTTCTGCTCTCGCTGGTGATGATCGTCGGCTATCTGGTTCACAACCGTAGTGCGGACGTGATTTTCGTGCAGGCCGTGCTGCGCTGGACCCATGTGGCCATCGGCATCCTGTGGGTCGGCTTGCTCTACTATTTCAACTTCGTCCAGATCCGCAAAATGCCGGACATTCCGGTCGAGCTGCGGCCAGCGATCAGCAAGCATATCGCGCCGGAGGCCCTGTTCTGGTTCCGCTGGGCGGCCCTGTTCACCGTCGTGACCGGCCTCGCCCTGGCCTGGGCCCGCGGCTACCTGCTTGAGGCCCTCAGCCTGGGCGCGGTGGGCGGCTTCGTTTCGGCGCAGCACACCTTTATCGGCGTGGGCATGTGGCTGGCTCTGATCATGTTCATGAACGTCTGGGTCTTCATCTGGCCCAACCAGAAGATCGCGCTGGGCATGGTCGAGGCCGATGACGCCGCGAAGGCCAAGGCGGGTCGCACCGCCATGTTGTTCTCGCGCACCAATACGCTGCTCTCCCTGCCGATGCTGGTCACCATGGCCATGAACCAGACCATCTTCGGCTAAGACCGAGGTCGTCGCTACAAGACTACAGGACCCGCCATCCTGGCGGGTCCTTTCCATTTTTCGGGACCCCATGGACGAAGATGCCACGCCGCCGGCCAATGATCTGGACGCCCTGGTCGCCCGGGTGGATCCGGATCGATGGCTGTCGAGCCGGCTGATCGCTGAGGCGCAGGACCGGGCCGACGTCGTCGTCCTCTACGCTTACGACCATGAACTGGCCCGCGCGCCGAAGGTCGCCTCCAACGCCCTGCTGGGCGAGATCCGCCTGGCCTGGTGGCGGGAGGTGCTGGATGAGGCCTTTGGGAGGGGCCCCGTGCGTCGCCACCCCACGGCCGTCGCCCTGGCCGATGTGATTGTTCGCCGTGGCCTGCCCCGGGCGCCGCTGGAGACCATGATCGACGCCCGCTATCGCCAGCTCGATCCCGAGCCCCTCGACGGGGCCGAGGCGGTTCTGCTGGCGCGGGAAACCGCCGGCGCGGCCGCCCGCCTGGCGGCGCAGATCCTCGGGGCCCCCAGCGAGGGCGATCGGGCGGAAGCCGCAGGCGCTCTATGGGCCCTGGGACGCCGCCAGTTGGCTGGAGAGCCGCCCCCACCGCCCGAGCTGATCAGTCCCGTGCGCACCCAGGCCAGAGGCTTGAGCGTGGCGGCTTTTCCGGCTGGCGCCCATGGCGCTCTGGCCCGGGCCTACAGCCGAGGGCGTGAACCTTCGCCCGTGGGTAAGCGCTGGCGCATCACCCTGGCGGCCCTGTTGGGGCGGATCTGAGCCCTATTCGGCGGCCAGAGCCGGTTGGCCGATCCAGGCGTCCAGGTCGGCCAGGGCCCGCTCGCCCACCATCCGCTTCTTGGTGCGGCCCCGCTCCTTGGCGCCTAGGCGGCGGCCTTCGGCGTCGCGCTTGGGGCTCTCCAGGGGCGGAATTAGGCCGTAGTTGATGTTCATGGGCTGGAAGGAGCCCGCGCCCCCGTCCAGGTGTCCGCCAGTGATGTGGCCGATCAGGGCGCCGAGCGCCGTGGTCGGCGGGGGCGGGGATATGGGCGCGCCCCGGCGTTCGGCTGCGGCCAGACGTCCGGCCATCAGACCGACGGCTGCACTTTCCACATAGCCCTCCACCCCGGTCACCTGACCAGCAAACCGCAGCCGCGGCTGCGCCTTCAGCCGCAGTGTCCCGTCCAGCAGGCGGGGGCTGTTGATGAAGGTGTTGCGGTGCAGGCCGCCCAGGCGGGCGAACACGGCCTTTTCCAGCCCTGGGATCATGCGGAAAATCTCGGTCTGGGCGCCATGCTTCAGCTTGGTCTGGAAGCCCACCATGTTCCACAGGGTGCCGAGCGCATTGTCCTGCCGCAGCTGGACCACCGCATAGGCCTTCTCGTCCGGCTTGTGGGCGTTGGTCAGGCCGACGGGCTTCATGGGCCCGTGGCGCAGGGTTTCGCGGCCCCGCTCGGCCATGACCTCGATGGGCAAGCAGCCGTCGAAATAGGGAACGTGCTCCCAGTCCTTGAACTCGGACTTCGGCCCGGCCAGCAGGGCGTCGATAAAGGCCTCGTACTGGTCCCTGTCCATGGGGCAGTTGATATAGGCCGCAGCGTCGCCGCCGGGGCCTACCTTGTCGTAGCGGGACTGGCGCCAGCAGACGTCCATGTTCACCGACTCCAGCGTCACGATGGGCGCAATGGCGTCGAAGAAGGACAGCTGGCCCTCGCCGGTCAGGTCGAGGATCGCCTGCGACAGGGCCGGAGAGGTGAGCGGGCCGGTGGCGATAATGACGCTGTCCCACGCCTCGGGCGGCAGGCCGGCGACCTCGCCGCGGTCCAGGGTAATGTTGGGATGGGCCAGCAGCCTGGCGGTCACCGCGTCGGCGAACCCGTCGCGGTCGACGGCCAGGGCGCCGCCCGCCGGAACCTGATGGGCGTCGCCGCAGGACATGATGATCGAGTCCAGCCGGCGCATCTCCGCGTGCAGCAGGCCGACTGCGTTTCCGGCCCAGTCGTCGGCGCGGAACGAGTTGGAGCAGACCAGCTCGGCCAGCTTGTCCGTCTGGTGGGCGTCTGTGCCGCGCACGGGGCGCATTTCGTGCAGGACCACGGGGACGCCGGCCTGGGCGATCTGCCAGGCGGCCTCGGAACCGGCCAGACCGCCGCCGATGACATGAATAGGAGAGAGGCTCATGAGGGACCCCATAGCAATGATCTGCGCACTTCGCGAGCCGGCCCTTGCAGGCGGCCGGCGCGCGCGCCTAGTTTCTCCGCTCATGGTCGGCGACTCCAGGCGGTTCAAGCCTTTGGGGCGCGGATCGGGGAGCTGAGATGACCACCTTATCGCCGGGCGACGCCGCTTTTGAGGGCTTTCGACTGACTCAGGATCATCCCCGGGTCACGATGATCTGGGCGGTTTTCCACCTCTTGGTGTCGTTCGTTACCGCGACGGCCCTGATCCTCCTCGGTGGGGACGTCATGCTGCAGGCTGAGAACGCCGCGGAGATGAGCCCGGCTGAACTTGCGGTCTTCATGCGCGAGATTGCGCCAGCCTACCTGACCCTGGCGCCCATCGGGCTGGTCGTCATGTCGGTGGCGGCGGCGGCGGTCTATCGCCTGCAACTGCGACCTGAGGAAGCCGCGGGAAGCGGCCATCTGCGGTTCGGCGCCGATGAGGTCCGCCTGATCGTCCTGACCGTGATCTACTATCTGCTGACGATCGGGGGGGTTCTAGCCCTGTCCCTGGCGGCCGCCATCGCCGCAGCCGTCGCCTCCATGGCGGGGCAGGGCGCCATGACCATGGTGGGAGGCGGCATGATGCTGTTCTTCGCCGGCCTTTGGTTGTTCGTGCTTGTGCGCCTGTCCCTGGCGCCGGTGTTGACCTTCGATCAGCGACGGCTGGTGATCTTCGGCTCCTGGTCTTTGACCCGCGGACACTTCTGGAGGTTGTTCGGGACCTATCTGCTGGCGCTGCTCACCATTCTCGTGGTCAGCCTTCTGGCCATGGTCATTTTTGCGGCGCTGGCGGCCGTCGTCACGGTGGCCACCGGCGGCGGGCTGGACCAGGTGGGAGAGGTGTTCCAGCCGGACTTCAGCTCGTTCGGCGCATATTTCTCGGCACAGACACTGCTCTATCTGGTCTTCAACGCAGGCCTGACAGCGATCTTCTACCCAGCGGTTCTGACTCCTCAGGTGGTGGCCTATCTGACCTTCCTGCCCACGCCGGCCACAGCACAGGAGTTTGGGTCAGACGACTTCGTCTGACCCATGGACCCTACTAGGCCTGGGCGCTGGGGCGGGCGGTGACCCGTTGATGCCAGGCCGCCAGATTGGCGTGCTCGGGGTTCATCTCCAGCCCGATCCAGGTGGCGAAATCCACCGTCGACAGGGCGCAGATGTCGGCGATCGTGTAGTCGTGGCCGGCAATGTAGTCCCGGCAGGCCAGCTCGCGGTCGAGCCACTTCTGGGCGCTGGCATAGGCTTCGCGGTTGGACTCGCCGAAGTCCTTGAACTGGGTCAGCAGGGCGGCGGTGTAGGGGTGGGCGTGCCGCCAGAAGTTGCCCACCGGGGTCATCAGGACGAACTCCACCCGGCGAACCCACATGTCCACATGGGCCTTCTCCAGAGCGGTGCGGCCAAACAGAGGCGGCTCGGGATGGGTCTCTTCGAAGTAGCGACAAATGGCGACGGTCTCGGAAATGGTCGCCCCGTCGTCCAACTCCAGGGTGGGGATCTGGCCCAGCGAGTTCTTGGCCCGATAGTCGGTGGATTTGTGCTCACGCTTGCGCATGTCGACCGTGGTTTCCGGCAGGTCTATGCCCTTCTCAGCCAGGAAAATGCGCACACGGCGGGGGTTCGGCGCCGGCATGGGCGCGCCGTAGAGGATCATGGTCAGCTCCAAATCGCTTAAACGAATGGAGCGAGGCTATTTCGAACAGGCGTTTACGGAAACCCTGACCTTGCGTCAGCCAAGCTCGGGCAGGTCGCGGGCGAGGCCGGACATCACGGCCGCCTCCCAGTCCGCCGGCCAGGCTGCACCCCTTTCGCCGGCGACCCGGCGGGCGCGGGGCAGGAAACGGTCGCGCAGGTCGCGATTGGCGGCGATAAGCTCCGCCTTCACCGCCCGGGGCGGCGCCAGGGCCTCCAGCTCGGCGATCTGCTCGGCGGTCAGGAACGGATAGAGCTTCTTGGCGCCGCCGCGCTCGGCGGGACCGACGCCATTTTCTTCCAGCATCAGCTCGATCAGCAGGCGGCGCAGATGGCCGACGCCATCCTGCATCACTACCCACTCCCGCCGTCCGACCGCCACCGGGGCCAGGGAGAGAATGCGCAGGAACTCGGTGACGAGCGCATCGACGCGCCGCGCGGCAGCCGCTGGATCGGACGGGCGCGCGGGGCGCTCAACCGGACCGTGGCGGGCGTCACCGAACAGCAGCTTCACGGCGCCGCCGTTGTGGCGGGCGAACTCTTCGGGCGTCGAGAGCACCACGTCGAACCGCAATAATTCGGGCGTGGTCCCATTCACCAGCCGCCCGAACTGGCTCAGGCGCAGGGCCGTGGCGGGCAGGGGGCCGTCCGGGGCCATCAGATCGCCTAACAGGCCTGGGATGTCGCCGGCCGCGACCACCAGGGTGATGTCGATATCGCTCCAGGCGTCGCCGCGGCCGGCGCCGAGGCTGCCGGTCAACCAGGCCGAGCCGATGCGCGCCTCGGGCCGCAGCGCCGTCTCAAGCGCCTCCAGAAGGGATTGCTGATCCGGCGTCACGGCGAGGGCTCTCCAGGCTTCAGGCGCTCTTGCGGCGGGCCAAGCGACGTTGTTCGTGGCGGTCCAGAACGTCCTTGAGATAGCGGCCGGTCCAGCTGGCCGGCTGGGCGGCCACGGCTTCTGGCGTACCCACCGCGACGATCTCACCGCCGCCGTCGCCGCCCTCGGGACCGAAGTCCAGCAGCCAGTCGGCGGTCTTGATGACGTCGAGATTGTGCTCGATGACCACCACCGTATTGCCCTGGTCCACCAGTTCGTGGAGCACCTCCAGCAGCTTCTGGATGTCCTCGAAGTGCAGGCCGGTGGTGGGCTCGTCCAGGATGTACAGCGTGCGTCCCGTAGCCCGACGCGACAGCTCCTTGGACAGTTTCACCCGCTGGGCCTCGCCGCCGGACAGGGTGGTGGCCGGCTGGCCGACCTTGACGTAGCTCAGGCCCACCCGCTTCAGGGTCTCCATCTTGTCGCGCACCGGCGGCACGGCCTTGAAGAAGTCAGCGGCTTCCTCGACGGTCATGTCGAGGACGTCGGAGATGGACTTGCCCTTGAACTGGATCTCGAGGGTTTCTCGGTTGTAGCGCTTGCCCTTGCAGACGTCGCAGGTGACGTAGACGTCAGGCAGGAAGTGCATCTCGATCTTGATCAGGCCATCGCCCTGGCAGGCTTCGCAGCGGCCGCCCTTGACGTTGAACGAGAAGCGCCCCGGTCCATAGCCGCGGGCCTTGGCCTCGGGCAGGCCGGCGTACCAGTCGCGGATAGGCTGAAAGGCGCCGGTATAGGTGGCCGGGTTGGAGCGCGGGGTGCGGCCGATGGGCGACTGGTCGATGTCGATGACCTTGTCGAAATTCTCCAGGCCCTCGATCCGCTCGTGCTGGGCGGGCGCGTCGCCGGCGTTGTGCAGACGCCGGGCTGCGGCCTTGTAGAGGGTCTCGATGGTGAAGGTCGACTTGCCGCCGCCGGAAACGCCGGTGATGCAGGTGAAGACGCCGACCGGAATTTCCCCGGTCACATCCTTCAGATTGTTGCCGCTGGCGCCGATGATGCGGACCATCTTCTTCTTGGAGATGGGGCGGCGGTCCCGGGGCACGGCGATCTCGCGGGCGCCCGACAGGTACTGGCCCGTGACACTCTTGGGGTTGGCGATCACCTGTTCAGGGGTGCCCTCGGCGACGATAGTTCCACCGTGGACGCCGGCGGCGGGGCCCATGTCGATCACATAGTCGGCCGTCAAGATGGCCTCTTCGTCGTGCTCCACCACCAACACCGAATTGCCCAGGTCGCGCAGGCCGCGCAGGCTGTTGAGCAGGCGGGTGTTGTCGCGCTGGTGCAGGCCGATGGAGGGCTCATCGAGGACATACAGCACCCCGGTCAGGCCTGAGCCGATCTGGCTGGCCAGACGGATGCGCTGGCTTTCGCCGCCCGACAGGGTGCCGGAATTGCGCGACATGTTCAGATAGTTGAGCCCCACATCCACCAGGAAGCGCAGCCGGTCATTGATCTCCTTCAGGATCCGCCGGGCGATCTCCATCTGCTTGTCGCTGAGGCTCTGCTCCAGGGCGCTGAACCACTCCCGGGCATGCTGAATCGACAGGCGGGAAATCTCGCCGATGTGCCGGCCGTCGATCTTCACCGCCAGGGCCTCGGGCTTCAGGCGATAGCCCTCACAGACCTCACAGGGCGTTTCCGACTGGAAGCGGCCCAACTCCTCGCGCACCCAGGCGGAGTCGGTCTCGCGCCAGCGGCGCTCCAGGTTCGGCAGGACGCCTTCGAAGGTCTTGTTGACCTCGTATTTGCGGGCGTTGTCGTCATAGACGAAGTGGATTTTAGTGCCCTTGGTGCCGTTCAGGATCACCTCGCGGGCGGCGTCGGGCAGCTTCCACCAGGGTTCGTCCATCGAGAAGTCATAGTGGCGGGCGAGCGCCTGCAGGGTCTGGGTGTAGAGGGGCGAGGGGCCCTTGGACCAGGGGGCGACCGCGCCCTTGTGCAGGGACTTGTCCTTGTCCGGGATGACCAGATCGGCGTCGAAGGCGAGCTTGGCGCCCAGGCCGTCACAGGCCGGGCAGGCGCCAAAGGGGTTGTTGAACGAAAACAGCCGCGGCTCGATCTCACTGATCGAAAAGCCCGAGACCGGACAGGCGAACTTCTCGGAGAAAATGATCTGGCGCGGCGCGGTTTCGCCCTCGGCCACATCGGCCCATTCGGCTGTGGCGATACCGTCGGCCAGCCGCAGGGCGGTCTCCAGACTGTCGGCGTAGCGGCTTTCCTGGTCGCCCCGGGTCACCAGCCGGTCCACGACGATGTCGATGTCGTGCTTGAACTTCTTGTCGAGAACCGGAGCGTCCTCAATGGGATAGAAGGTCCCGTCGATCTTCAGCCGCTGGAAGCCCGCTCGCTGCCACTCGGCGATCTCCTTGCGGTACTCACCCTTGCGGCCGCGGACCACCGGCGCCAGCAGATAGAGCCGCTCGCCATCGGGCAGGGCGGTCAGCTTGTCGACCATCTGGCTTACGGTCTGACTTTCGATGGGCAGGCCGGTGGCCGGCGAATAGGGCACGCCCACCCGCGCCCACAGCAGGCGCATATAGTCGTGGATCTCGGTGACTGTGCCGACGGTGGAGCGGGGATTGCGGCTGGTGGTCTTCTGCTCGATGGAGATGGCCGGGGAGAGGCCCTCGATCAGGTCCACATCGGGCTTGCTCATCAGCTCCAGGAACTGGCGGGCATAGGCCGAGAGGCTCTCCACATAGCGACGCTGACCCTCGGCATAGATGGTGTCGAAGGCCAGCGAACTCTTGCCCGAGCCAGACAGGCCCGTGAGCACCACAAGCTCGCCCCGCGGGATGTCGACATTGACGTCCTTGAGGTTGTGCTCCCGCGCGCCGCGCACGCGGATGAAGTTCAGCTGATCGGCCATGATTGTCCTGGAAGCCCTGCCGCCCGCCCAGGTTCCAGGCGGCCGGTTTCTATGTAGTGCCGGGACTCAGAGATAACACGAGAACAAGGGGGGAACAAAGTCTCGGCTAGCGGGTCGCAGCAGCCTGAACCTGCTCCATGACCCGCAGGACATTTCCGCCCCAGAACTTGTCCAGATCAGCCTGTGTGAAGCCCGCGGCCACCAGTCGCTCGGTCAGGGCCGGGAAGGCGGTCACGTCTTCGAAGCCCTCAATGCCGCCGCCGCCGTCGAAGTCGCCCGAGATGCCGACGTGGTCGATGCCGACGGTCTGCACCACATGCAGGATATGCTTCATCAGGTCGTCCATATTGGCCCGGGGCAGGGGGTATTGCGCCTCGATGGCGGCCCGTTCGGCCAGATAGGCGTCACGCTGTTCGGGCTTCACGTCTCGCTGCGGGCCGTACTTCTGAGTGAGAGCGGCCAGGGCGGCGTTGCGCTCAGGGATGCGCGGGGTCTCCACCATGTAGCCGGAGAAGGCGTTGACCTGGATGACCCCGCCCTTGTCAGCCAGCTTGCGCAGCAGGTCGTCGGGAATGTTGCGCGGGTGGTCATAGACAGCCTTCACGCCGGAGTGGGACAGGATCAATGGCGCCCGCGACAGATCCAGCATCTGGTCCAGGGCCTGGTCTGAGGCGTGGCTCGGGTCGATGACGATCCCCAGGTCGTTGGCGTGGCGCACGAAGGCCCGCCCCTTGTCGCTCAGGCCGCCGAACTCGGGACCTTTGGGATCGGTGGAGGAGTCGGCCAGGTCATTATTGGCGAAGTGGACCGGGCCCATCATCCGCACGCCGAGCTTGTAGAAGGTCTCCATCAGCGACAGATCGCCGACGAGCGGCGCGCCGTTCTCAAGACTGATGAAGACGAACTTCTTGCCCGCCGCCAGGGCCTCGCGGGCTTGGGCTGGGGTGGTCACCAGGGCGAAGTGCTCATGGTGGCGAGCGGTCATCTGCAGGATTTCGGCGGTCCGCGTCAGGGCGTGGTCGCGAGACCACATGTCGGCCGCTGCGTCGCGTCCCCGCTGGGGCGTGAAGACTACGAAAACCCCACCGTCGACCCCGCCCTCGACCATGCGCGGATAGTCCACCTGGGTGCCGTCCACGGCGTAATCGTGGCGGTCCATGATGCTCCAGCCGCTGGCCGAGAAGTTGGCCGGGGTGTCGAAGTGGGTGTCGAGGACGATCGCCTGCTCATGCATCTGGGCCGGGGTCTGGGCGTGGGCGGCGCCGGCGGCGGCGAGGACAAGAAGACTGGCGATCAGGGCGCGACGGGACACGGGGCGGAACTCCTTCGAAGGCTGTAGGGCGCAGTTAGGGCCAGCCGCCGGAACGGCGCAATGGCGGGGCAGCTTTGGCAGGGCGATTTGCGGCCCAGCGCCTGTTCGCCTATCTAGCGACCATCTTTCGAAGGAGTCCCCGACATGCGCCTCGCGATGCCCCTCCGCCTCGCCCTGCCTGCAAACGTCGCCCGGACTGCGCCCCATGCCCTTCGTCACCCTGGATCATCTGACCGCCAGAACCCCTGACGGCCGACTCCTCTTCGAAAACCTGACCCTGGCGCTCGGCGCTGAGCGCACCGGCCTGGTCGGGGCCAATGGCGCGGGCAAGTCGACGCTTGTCCGCCTGATCCTGGGGGAGGTCACACCTGCGGCAGGCTCGGTGACCGTGAGCGGCCGCATCGGCGTCCTGCGTCAAAGGGCTGGACCGCCCCAGGGCCAGATCGCCGACCTGATGGGGCTGACCGAGCCTCTAGCGCGGCTCGCCAGCATCGCCACAGGGACGGGCGCAGCCGAGGATCTTGATCTCGCCGACTGGACGCTGGAGGCCCGGCTCAGCGCCACCCTTGAGCGCCTTGGCCTGGGAGGCCTGGATATATCGCGCGCGGCGGCCAGCCTGAGCGGTGGGGAGGCGACCCGGGCCGCCTTGGCTGGGCTGCTCGTTCAAGCGCCGGACCTGCTGATCCTGGATGAGCCAACCAATGACCTCGATATAGAGGGGCGCGGCTTGATCGCCGAGGCGGTGGCCGCCCATGGGGGCGGCGTGTTGGCGATCAGCCATGATCGCGCCCTGCTGCGGAAGATGGATCAAATCCTGGAGCTGTCGAGCCTGGGGCCGCAGATCTATGGCGGCGATTATGATCTCTATGTCGCCCGCAAGGCCGAGGCGGCGGCGGCCGCCCAGCGCGATCTGGAGTCAGCCCAGCAGGCGGCCGCCCAGGCGGCGCGGGATACCCAAATCGACCGGGAACGCAAGGCCCGGCGGGATGCCGCAGGCCGCCGCTTCGCCGCCCGCCGCAGCGAGCCGAAGATCCTGCTCGGCGCCCAGGCCGAACGCGCTCAGAACAGCTCGGGCCGTCTCGACCGCCTGGCCGAGCGCCGCACCGAAGTCGCCGCAGGGCGGCTGGAGGCCGCCCGGGCCAGGGTCGAGGCGGCGCGCCGCCTGGGCTTTGAGCTGCCCGCCAGCGGTCTGGCTGATGGAAAGACCGTTGTCAGCGCCGAGGGGCTGGAGGTTCGTGCGCCCGACGGACGGGTGCTGATCAGTGGCCTTGACCTGAAGATCACGGGGCCTGAACGCCTGGCCCTGTGCGGCCCCAACGGGTCTGGCAAGTCGACCCTGCTGCGCGTGCTGAGCGGTCAGCAGGCCCCAAGCCGTGGGGAGGTGCGCCAGGGCGTGGCCCCGGCCATCTTTGACCAGCAACTACGTCTGCTGCATCCGCAGGAGACGCTGCTTGAGGCCTATCAGCGGCTCAATCCAATGGGCGACCGTAACGCCGCACAGGCCGCACTGGCCCGGTTCCTGTTCCGCAACCGGGCGGCCGAACGCAAGGTCGCGGAATTGAGCGGCGGGGAGCGCCTGCGCGCGGCCCTGGCCTGCGTCCTGATGCGGCCTGCTCCGCCCCAGTTCCTGGTCCTGGACGAACCCAGCAATCACCTGGACCTGGACTCCCTGGCGGCGGTGGAGGCCGCGCTGGGCGCCTATGACGGGGCGCTGCTGCTGGTCAGCCACGACGCCGACTTCCTGGCGGGAGTCGGCGTCGATCGGCAGATCCAGCTCGGCTAGCTTTCCCCAGACGGCGGGTCCCTTCTCACCTTTCGGAAGACGCCATTGGCCCGGGCGCAGGGGACGCCGTCCGCCCGGACAAAGGCCTGGGCAAAGGCGAGCGTGCCGCCGGGGCGGACAAACTCGGTCTCGAAGGTCAGCCACTGACCGATCTGCGCAGCTTGCAGGAAATCGACGCTCATATTCACTGTCAGCATGGAGGCTTCGCCCCCGGCCGCCTGCATGCAGGACAGGCCCATGGCATTGTCGCACAGGGCCATGATGAGACCCCCGTGGACGAAGCCGCGACCGTTCACGTGCGGCTCTCGAGCCCAGAGACCTAGAATGACCGCCTGCGGCGTCGTGCGGGCATATACCGGCGCCCATGGATCGGTGAGGGGGCTTGTCCGCCCGTGGAGGGCGAAGCCTTCAACGGGCGGCTGATCGACCAGGGCCGCCATCAGGCTGCCGCCAGCTTGGCCAGACTTTCCAGGGTGCCGACGCAGGCCTCGGCCGCCTCCTGACCCTTGATCCTGAAGTGGGCGCCGAAGAAGTCCTGGTGGACCTGATGCTCATGGAAGTGATGCGGGGTCAGCACCACCGAGAAGATCGGGGTTTCGGTGGCCAGTTGCACCTGCATCAGGGCGGCGATCACCGTCTGGGCGACGAACTCGTGGCGGTAGACGCCGCCATCCACCACGAAGCCGGCGGCCACGACGGCGGCGTAGCGCCCGGTGCGGGCCAGGCTCTGGGCGTGCAGCGGAATCTCGAAGGCGCCGGGCGTCTCGAAGCGGTCGATGCGCTCGGGGCCAAAGCCCCGCTGGCCGATGGCCTCGATGAAGCCTGTATGGGCCTGGTCGACGATGTGCCGGTGCCAGAGGGACTGCACAAAGGCGATGCGGGCGGCGCGGAAGGCGCCGTTGGCGGTGGGAAGTTCGAAGGCGGCTTGGGTCATGGTCGTTTCCCTGACGGGTGGATGAACCACGACTCAGGGGCGCGCTGGACGGACCATGCGGGCGCATGCGCCCTCAAGGTGTCGCCCAACGGTTCTCATAACCGGACTCTAACCGTCGGCCCCGGGATCGCACCGGGTCTGCTCGTCCCTGGCGGCGGTGAGGCCGCCAGGCGCCCGCGGGCTCGTCCAGACCCTGGAGCCTGGCATTACCGCCGGTGGGGAATTTCACCCCGCCCTGAGAACGTAGATCGCCGGAACCCCCGGCGACAGAACGAGCTTAGCCGCAGACCGCAGCGTCAAACAAGCGTTTGATCTGCTCAGGCTCGCTGGTTGAGGGTGATGGCCGAGGCGGCCTTGTTGGCGGCCTGACCCGATCGGGGGCCATAGCCAGCGGCCTCTCCACGCTGGTTGGCCACCTCATCGGCGATGGCCTTGACCAGGCCTTCGGTGACGGTGCGGGCCGCGGCGATGGCCCGGCCCTGGCGGGCCAGGACGGCGTCAAAGGCCTCGGTGGCGCGGATCAGACGGCTGCGCTGGGCCAGCGGCGCGGCGGCCACCAGGTCTGGATTGGCGCGGACCCTGGCCGATTCATGGCGATAGACATTGGCCAGCCGGGTGGTTTCATCCAGCTGCTCGGCCGCCTTGTGGGGACGTCCTTCTTCGAAGGCCTGGGCGCTCAGGGCGACCAGTTCAGTGAGGCGCTCGGTCAGCAGGCTCAGCTGCTCCACGCGGTCCTGCGCATCGGTTGCGGCGATCGCCATGGCGGCTACTCCTCCAGGCCCTGCAGTTTCAACATTTCGCGGGCGACCGTATCGGCCAGTCCGATCCCCCCGCTCTTGGTGGTTTCCCGGGCGAAGGCCTCGGTCAGAAAGGAGCGGAACTGGTTCTCCGCCTGGCCTCCGCCGAACGGGGCGGAGACCTCGCTGGCGGTGAACATCTGCTGCATCATGATCGACAGGAAGGCGGCCTCGAAGTCCTCGGCGGTCTTCTCGATCTGGCCGCGCTTGGCCAGTTCGGCCGTATTCTGCGCGCCAGCGGCGGCGCCTGCGGCAGGGACGATGGCGGTGATGGGGGACAGGGCGCTCATCACATCACCTCGATGTCGGCCTGCAGGGCGCCGGCGGCCTTGATGGTCTGCAGGATCGAGATCATGTCGCGCGGGGTGACCCCAAGGGCGTTGAGGCCGGCCACCAGATCCGAGAGCGAGGCGCCGTTACGCACGGTGAGGAACTGCTTGCCCTTCTCCTCCTCAACCTCGATGGCGGTCTGGGGGATGACGACGGTCTGGCCCTGGCTGAAGGGCGCAGGCTGCACGACGTCGGGGAATTCCTGGACGCGGATGGTCAGGTTGCCCTGGGCGATGGCGACGGTGGAGACCCGGACCGCCTCACCCATGACGATCACGCCGGAGACCTCATCGATCACGACCCGGGCGGCGTTGTCGGGCTGGACCTGCAGGTTTTCGATCTGCGCCAGGAAGGCGGTCATGTCGTGGCCGGCGGGTGGGCGGACGGCGACGATGGTTGGATTCTGAGCATGCGCCGTGCCAGGGAACTGGCGGTTCACGGCTTCGGCGATGCGGCGCGAGGTGGTGAAGTCGGGATTGCGCAGGGTCATGCGCATCTGGCCCATGGAAGCCAGTTGGAAACCCAGTTCGCGCTCGATTATGGCCCCGCCGGCGATGCGGCCCGCGGTCGGTACGCCCTTGGAGATGGACGAGCCCGAGGCCCCCCCGGCCGAGATCGAGCCGGTCTGTACCGTGCCCTGGGCCACAGCATAGGCCTCACCGTCAGCGCCCATCAGCGGGGTCACCAGCAGCGTGCCGCCCTGCAGGCTCTTGGCGTCGCCCATGGCCGACACGGTGGCGTCGATGGGCGAGCCAGCGGCGGAGAAGGCCGGCAGCTTGGCCGTCACCATCACGGCGGCCACATTCTTGGTGTTGAGGTTGGCGTCCCGGGTGTTGACCCCCAGCCGCTCGAGCATGGCCTCCAGGCTCTGACGGGTGAAGGGCGCGTTGCGGAGGGAGTCGCCTGTACCGTTCAGGCCGACCACGATGCCGTAGCCGACAAGCATGTTGTCGCGCACACCCTCGAACTCGACGATGTCCTTGATGCGTGAGCTGGCCATGGCCGGGCCCGTCGCCAGGCTGAGGCAGATCAGGACGGCGCTGAAGAGGCGAATGGGGTAGGGCATGAACGCTCGCCGGAACAGAGGAGGGTCAGGCCCATGCCATGCCAGCGCCGTGCCAGGGCGGCCCGCGAAGAAGTGGCGCAAAAACAAAGGTTTGAAGTCTGAGCGAGGGCGGCGCCGAGCGTCCGGTGCAGATTTTGCCCGGCATTAACCATACCCTAAGCGGCGAAGCTGAGAGTGCCGGTGAAGCGTACAGTTGGTGAAGCAGGACGCATGAAAGTTTCGGGTTCGGGATCGGCGGGGCCAGCCTCGGGGACTGGTCGCGCCAAGGGCTCGTCTGGCGGCGAAGGGTTTCGGCTCCCCAGTGTGAACGGCCCGGCGCAAGCCGCGCCGGCGGCGCCGGCCGGATCAGTGGCCCCAGTTGGCGGGCTCAGCGCCTTGTTGGCCCTGCAGGAGATGGGCGGGCCCCTGGAGCGCCGTCGCCGGGCGGTCAGCCGCGCGGGCCGTATCCTCGATGTGCTGGACGAGGTGAAGCTGGCTCTGGTCAGCGGGGAGCTGTCCCTTGGCCAGCTGGAGCGACTCAGCCGCGCGGTGCGCGAGGAACGCGCCGCCACCGAAGATGCCGCCTTGGAGGGCGTTCTCAATGAGATCGAGACCCGAGCTGCGGTGGAATTGGCCAAACTGGAAATGGCGCGCAACGCGGTCCGGTCGCCTGCAGGGGAGTCGCGTTGAATGTCGTCGGAGTTCTGCTATACAGCCGCCTCCCAAGTTCCGGGGAACAGTCCAGGGGCGTGAGGTATCGTTATGGCGACCACTGTCATGGCTTTAGAGAATTCTTATCGTCCGTCTGAGGACGAAGAGTTCATGAATGAACGCCAAGTCGAGTACTTTCGGCAGAAGCTCATGACTTGGAAGGAAGAGATTTTCCGGGAGAGCCGGGAAACCCTTTCTCACCTTCAGAATGAGACAGAGAACCTGCCGGACGACGTTGACCGGGCCTGGTCCGCGACGGATCGAGCCCTGGAGCTCCGGACCCGCGATCGCCAGCGCAAGTTGATCTCAAAGATCGATGAGGCCCTGCGTCGGATCGAGGACGGCAGCTATGGCTACTGTGAAGAGACTGGCGAGCCGATCGGCATCGCCCGCCTCGAAGCCCGCCCCATCGCCACCCTGAGCCTTGAGGCTCAGGAGCGTCACGAGCGCCGCGAGCGGGTCCACCGCGACGACTGAGGCCTGTCACGTCTGCGTGTCGACCTCGATAGCGACTCAAGTCACGCGGGTAGTGGTTACCGCGGCCTCTTCGATGTCGCCCTCGTCCAGCCGATGATCGAGCAGCGGGAGGATGTCCTCCACGGTTCGGGCCACCGACCAACTGTCCATGAAGTCAGGCGGCGTCAGGCGGGCGTCGACGGTGTGCTGCAACAGGGTGAACAGCGGGTCCCAGAAGCCCTCGGGACTGAAGAAGACCACGGGCTTGCGATGCAGGTCGAGCCGGCGCCAGGACAGGAGCTCGATAATCTCCTCCAGGGTGCCAATGCCGCCGGGCAGCACGACAAAGCCGTCAGACCGCTCAAACATGATCTGTTTGCGCTCATGCATGGAGCGCACGACGATGGTCTCGACAACATCGAGGGCGCGCTCTCGACTTGTCAGAAACTCTGGGATGATCCCCAACACCGCCCCGCCGCCCTCATGCGCGGCCCTGGCGCAGGCCCCCATCAGACCTACCCCGCCGCCGCCATAGATCAGGCGCCGGCCCTGGGCGGCGAGGATCTGGCCAAACGCCGTGGCCTCGCTCAACAGGGCGGGGGCGGCGGCGTCGGAGGAGCCGCAAAAGACGCAGACGGACTCGATGCTTGGGGGCGAAGCGCCCATAGGGTGTTGGCTCCGGAAAAAGGCTGTCGCCGCGCCCTGCGCGCCGGGAATCCGCTTAGCTAGGGTCTGAGATGGTACGATTCAAGCAAACCTTCCTGAGGCGCGGCCTGCCCCCCCTGATCGCCCTTGGCCTGCTCAGCGCCTGTGGCGAGGGGCAGGTGGGAGCCGGATCGCCGCTGAGCCGGGAGCCCGAGGCGCCTTCAACCTATCTGGCCCCGCCATCGGCGCAGGCCCTGCGCCCGGTGGCTGCGGGCTACGTGCTGGCCGGGACGGCGGCGTCCGGCGCGCGGATCCGGCTGGCGACCCCGGAGGGGGACGTCCGGATGGCGGATGCGGACGACAATGGCGCCTGGACGATCAGACTGAATGCGACGGGCGAGCCGCAGATCTTTGGATTGTCCATGATGGTGGGCGAGCGCACCGTTCAGGCCGAGGGCTACCAACTGGTGCTCCCCGATGGGCGGCTGGTCCTGCTGCGGGCGGGGGCGGGCGCTGTGGTGCTGCAGGGCGGTCCAGAGCGCGGAATATCGGCCTTTGATTTTGACGAGGAAGGGGGCGCGGTGGTCTCAGGACTCGCCCCGCCGGAGGCTATTCTGTCGGTGCGGATCGACGGACGCACGGTGTCCACCAGTGGGCGATCTGACGCATCGGGCCATTTCAGTCTCCCCTTTGGCGCCCCCGTTCCGCCTGGGGCGCACCAGATCCGCGTCCAGGGCGAGTCCCTCGATCTGGGGGCTGAGGTGGACGCCACACCTGCGCCGCCGCCAGAGACGGGCGCCTTCCGGGCGGCCCGCACGGCTCATGGACTTCGGGTTGACTGGCTGACCCCTGGCGGCGGCCTGCAGTCGACCCTGTTGCTCGATTGAACGGAGCCGTGGCGTGAACCCTCCCGGACTGGCCCGCGGACGTAGCGGCGACATGGCGCCGGCCGGCGACTTCCGTTTCTGGCCCGCCATGGCTGATCTCGGCGCCCTGGTGATGCGATCGGGGGCTCCGCAACTGCGTCTTCGGCTCACGGCCTCGGTGATCCTGGTGCTGGTCGGCAAGGTCGCCGCGGTCCTTGCGCCGGTCATGCTGGGTGAGGCGATCAACACCCTCTCGGTGGCGGACGGCGCCGTGATGGTGGGCGCCACCTTTGTCGGTCTCGCCCTGGCATTTGCGGGGTTGCGGCTATTGTCGGCCTGCGCGCCCTTCGCCAGGGACGCCGTCTTCACCGCTGTCTCCCAGTCGACCATGGCCCGGGCGGCGGTGGAGGGGTTCGGCCATGCGGTGTCCCTCTCCCTGGATTTTCACCAGAGCAAACAGACCGGGACCCTGGCGCGCATCATTGAGCGCGGGGCCCGCTCGACGGATTTCCTGATCCGCAGCGTCGTCTTCAACCTGGGCCCCACGGCCATTGAGCTGTTGCTGGCCATGGGGGTGATGATCGTCCGGCTGGACTGGCGCTTCGCGGCAACCGCCTTTGTGACCGTCGTCATCTATGCGGTGGTCACCTTCAAGATCACCGACTGGCGCCTGTCCCACCGGCGGGAGCTGAACGAGGCGGACGCCAGCGCCGCGGGCCTGTCGGTGGACGCCCTGATGAACTTCGAAACGGTCAAGACCTTTGGCGCCGAGACCCGGGCGGTGGACACCTATCGCGGGGCGCTGAACCGCTATGTGGGCGCGGCGGTGAAGGCCAACACCTCGCTCTCCCTCCTCAATGGGGCTCAGGCGGTGATCCTGAACCTCGGCCTGGCGGTGATGACCGTGCTGGCAGGACTGGAGGTGGCGGCCGGAACCATGCGCATCGGCGATGTGACCATGGCGATCCTGCTGCTGATCGGCATCTATGCGCCGCTCAACATGCTGGGCTTCAACTATCGGGAGATCCGTCAGGCCTTCATCGATATGGAGCAGCTGGTCGCCCTGACCGACCGCACCCCCGACATTCAGGACGCCCCTCAGGCCAAGGCCCTGCCGCCCGCGGCGCCGGATGGGGCGCGGCTGGAGTTTCGTGATGTGGGCTTCCGGCATGACGCCCGCAGTCAGGGGCTGCTGAATGTCAGCTTTGTCGCGGAGCCAGGAGCCACAGTCGCCCTCGTTGGTCCTTCAGGCGCAGGCAAGACCACTGCGGTGCGGCTGGCCCTGCGTCTGATTGATCCGCAGGAGGGGATGGTTCTGCTGGACGGGCTCGATCTGCGGCAAGTGCGGCAGGAGGCCCTGCGTCAGGCTGTGGCCCTGGTGCCGCAGGATGTGGCTCTGTTCAATGACACCCTGCGGGCCAACATCGCCTTTGGCAGACCCGAGGCCAGCCTTGCGGAGATCGAGGCGGTGGCCGCCGCCGCCGAGCTTGCGCCCTTCATTGAGTCCCTGCCCGAGGGGCTTGAGACCAGGGTCGGTGAGCGGGGGCTCAAGCTCTCAGGGGGCGAACGCCAGCGGGTGGGCATCGCCCGGGCCCTGCTGGCCAATCCGCGTCTGCTGATCCTCGACGAGGCCACAAGCGCTCTGGACGGGCGAACCGAGGAGGCGATCCAGGCGACCCTGCGCAAGGTGCGCCAGGGCCGCACGACCTTGGTGGTGGCCCACAGGCTGTCGACCATCGTCGACGCCGACCTGATCGTCGTGCTGCGCCGGGGCCGCGTCGTCGAGCGGGGGACCCACGAGCAGTTGCTCGCCGCCGCCGGGGAGTACGCCGCCCTGTGGCGACGCCAGACCCGGCAGCGCTGAGGCCTATTCGGCGGCGCGGGGCAGGGCGTCCTCATGGGGCGCAGGTCCTTGTCGCGGGGCCAGGCCAAGCTTGCGACGACTCCAGCCGCCGGCCCGGCTCAGCCGCTCCCCATAGACCTTGGGCGCGGCCAGCATGACGGGCGTCAGGACCAGGGTCAGCAGGGTGGCGAAGGACAGGCCCCAGACCACGGCCGCCGAAAGCTGCACCCACCATTCCGAACCCGGCGCCCTGTATTCGATGTGGCCGACCCTGAAGTTGGGGTGCAGTTGGAACATCAGCGGCAGCAGGCCCACCACCGTCACTACGGTGGTCAGGATAACAGGGCGGAACCTTTGGGTGGCGGCCCGGACGGCGGCGTCGTCGGCCGCGTAGCCGGCCCGCCGCAGCTGGTAGAAGGTGTCCACCAGCACGATGTTGTGGCCGACCACGACCCCGGCAAGGGCGACAATGCCGGTCCCCAGCATGATCACCGACACATAGTTGAACGTGCCCAGGAAGTTGATCTGCACCCCCAGCAGTACGCCGACAGTCGACAGGGCCACCGCTGATAGGGTCACGACCACGCCGTAGAAGCTGTTGAACTGCCAGAGCAGAATGACCCCCATCAGGAACAGGGAGACCGCCATGGCGACCACAAAGAACTGGGCGGCCTCTTGGCCCTCCTCGTCAGCGCCGGTGAACTTCCAGCGGACATCGTCGCTGATGTCGGCCTGTTCCAGCCACGGGCGCAGTTCGGCGATCTTCTGATTGGCGGCGACACCCTCCACAGCGTTGGCCTGGACAATGACCAGACGCTGAGCGTCCCGCCGCTGGATGGTGGTCACCTGTTGGGCCGGCGCCTGGCGGATGAAATAGCTGGCCGGCACGGGACCGAGCGCGGTGGAGATCTTCAGGTCGTCAAAGGCGGCCATGTTCCGCGCCTCAGCCGGGAAGCGGACCCGGATATCGAGTTCATCCTCGGCGTCGTCAGGACGGAAGCGACCGACCAGCACGCCGGTGGTGACGAATTGGATCGCCTGCCCCACAGACAGGACATCGACGCCGTAGCGGCCCGCCGCCTGGCGGTCGACGGCCAAGTTCAGCTCGATGCCTGGGGACGTGCGATTGTCCTCCAGTTCGAAGAGGTCCGGATCGGAGGCCAGTCGCGCGCGGATCAGATCGGCCGCGGCGTTGAGCGCCTCCGGATTCTGGCTGCGCAGCTCGACCTGAACGTCCTTGCCCACGGGCGGTCCGCCCTGGGGCTCTCGCACCTCGATCAGAACGCCAGGCAGATCGGTCAGGCGCGTGCGGATGTCGTTGACGATGTCGGCGCCGCGAACCCCCAGTTCGCCCCGTTCCTCGAAGTCCACCAGATCCACCTGCAGGCGGCCCACCGTGTCATTTGGCGGCCCGCCGCCACCGCCGCCCGGACTGGCGGCGCCTGAGCGCGTGTAGATGGAATCTACGCCGGGCACGTCCAGCAGTCGTTCCTCGACCTGACGGACCAGAACGTCATGCGCCTCAGGTGACAGGTTGCCCCGGGCCTTCACATAGACCTGGGCCCACTCCGGGTCCTCTTCCAGGAAGAACTCCGTCCGGTGGGTCGATGTGGCGAACCAGCCGACGATCGCCACCACGATCAGCAGGGTGGCGGCGAAGGTGCGGGTCGGCGCCGCTCCCAGGGTCCAGAGGGTGCGGGCATACCAGCCCATGAAGCCCGACATCTCCCGGGGATCGCCCCGCTCGGACTTCTCGATTTCCGCCAGGTGCGCTTCATCCACGGCCGCCTTACGGCCGAAGATTGAGCCCAGCGCCGGGGTGAAGATCAGGGCCACGAAGATGGAGGCGCCCAGGACGTACATCAGCGTCAGGGGCAGGAAGCTCATGAACTTGCCGGGGATCGAGTTCCAGAACATGAACGGCAGGAAGGCGCACAGCGTCGTGAGCGTGCCGTTCAGCACGGGGAAGAACATCCGCTTGCCAGCCGCGGCGAAGGCCTCCTCCTTGGGCAGGCCTTCGGCCATCTTCCGGTCGGCGTACTCCACCACCACGATGCCGCCGTCCACCAGGATGCCGACCGCCAGGACGAGGCCGAACATGACCATCTGGTTCAGGGTGACCCCAGAGGCGTTCAGCATCAGGAAGGCCAGCATGAAGCACGCCGGGATCGCCGCGCCGACCATCAGTCCCTGCCGGATGCCCAGGCTGTAGACGATGATCATCATCACCAGGATGGTGGCGATCAGCAGGCCAGACTCCAGCACCACCAGGGTCCGGTGGATGAAGTCGCTCTGATCATAGGTGTAGGACACCTTGATCGTGTCGGGCCAGCGGGTCTCCTCTTCAGCCACTACGGCGCGGACGGCGTCGACCGTGTCGAGGATGTTGGAGCCGCTGCGCTTGGCCACCTCCAGCGACATGGCCGGCTCGCCATTGTAGCGGGTGATGAAGTTCGGCTCCTTGAAGGTGCGCCGCACCTCGCCGATGTCGCCGACGGTGATGACCCGGTCGCCGCTCTTCTTGATGGGCAGGCTGAGGATGTCGGCCGGCTCCTCGACCACGCCGGGCACCTTCACCGCGAACTGGCTGCCGCCTGACCGCAGATTGCCGGCGGGCACCAGCTGGTTGTTGCGGCTGATGACCTGAGCGAGCTCGCCTGTGGTGACGTTATAAGCCTCCATTCGCAGGGGATCGATGGTGACCTCGAGCATCTCTTCGCGGCCGCCATTCAGCTGGACCTCCAGCACGCCAGGGGCGGCCTCAAGCCGGTCCTGCAGGGAGCGGGCGATCCGATAGAGCTCACGCTCCGGCGCCGCTCCGGACAACACGATGCCGATAATCGGTTCGCCGCTGAAATTGGCTTCCTCGATGATCGGTTCTTCGGCGTCCGGCGGGAATCGCCCACGGGCCAGATCCACCTTGGCGCGGACCTCGGCCAGGGCCTTGTCCTTGTCGAAGTCGGCCTCGAACTCCAGGTTGACGATCGCCATGCTCTGGCGCGCCGCAGAGTTCATCTCCTTCAGCCCCTCGATCGACTGCAGTTCGACCTCGAGCGGCTTGACCAGCAGGCGTTCGGAATCCTCCGGGCTCACGCCAGGGTAGGGGACGACCACCGAAACAAAGGGGAAGTCGATGTCGGGATTGGCCTCCCGGGGCATGGCCAGATAGCCGAAGAAGCCAAAGATGCTGGCGATCAGCGTAACGCCCAGCACCACCTTCCGCCGCTTGATGGCGCCGTCGATCAGCGGACCGATCATACTCTCAAGCCTCCTGTGTGGCGCGCCCTAGCGGGCGAGCGCCACGCGAACCTTCTGGCCCTGTTCCACATAGGACTGGCCGACCGTAATAATGCGGGCCTCGCCGCTGAGGCCGCGGACCCAGACGCCTTCGGCGCTCTCCTCGGTCACCTGGACCGGGGTGAAGACCACCACGTCCCCAGGCCCCACATGGCGCACGCCCTGGCGGCCTTCAGCGTCCAGCACCATGGCCGAAGGGGGCACCAGGTGGGCGGGGCCCGAAGCGGTGGTGATGCGGACATCGGCCGACAGGCCCGAACGCACCGCCTGCTGCGGATTGCTCGCGATCACTTCCAGCCGGTAGGTCCGGGTCTGGGGATCGGCCTCCCGGCCCACAAAGCGCACCTGGCCCGACAGGGTCTCGCCCGACACCAGGGTGGCGGTGGCCGGCTCGCCGCTGCGGATACGTCCGGCCTGGGTCTCGGGTACATTGCCGACAATCAGGATGGGGTTGAGTTCGATCAGGGTGCCACAGGGCTGACCGGGCGACAGATAGGTCCCGATCTCGGCGTCGCGATTGTCGAACACCCCCGCGAAGGGCGCGCGGATATTGACCTGCTCCAGGGCGATCTCGGCCTGCCGGACGGCGGCGGCGGCGGCGTCCAGATTGGCCTGGTCCTGCAACACCTGAGTCTCCGACCGATAGCCCTTTTCAGCCAGCGAGGCCGAGGCGCGGCGTTGCAACTCCCGCGAGCGCAGGGCGGCGCGGGCCTGGTCCAATGCGGCCTGGCGGGCGTCCACGGACAGGCGACAAAGCACGGCGCCCTTCTGGACGAAGGCGCCTTCGCGGGCCGGGGTGGACGCCACCACGCCCGCGGTCTCGGCCCGGACCACGACACTCCGCGCCGCCTCGGTTCGGCCGCGCAAGGTGACGACATAGGGCCGAGTGACCTCCGGCGTCACAGTCACCTGAACCTGGGGGTGCTGGTCAGCTGCCGCCTTTGGCGTCTCGGCCGGCGCACTGCTTCCGCCGAACAGGGACATGCCCACGAAATAGACCACGAGCACGCCGAAGACGGCGAGAATGAAGATGTGAGACGCCTTAAGACGCATGCCGTATTTTCCCCCAGCCGCCTCGGCGCCATTACCGCCCGCGGAGGCCGCATTCCCACGTTCTTTGGGTTTTCGCGCCCTTGTGCGGCCGCCGTAGCGGTCGTGCAAATGAATTCGCAGACAGGAAGCGTAAGGCGTCTCGACTGTGCCTGACGAACCGCCCTTCAGGGCATAGAATGACGTGAACTTCGATGGCGCCAGCCAAGGCGTCCCCTGACCTCGACAGAAGACGGAACCCCTGATGAGATATCTCCACACCATGGTCCGCGTGCGCGATCTCGACGCCTCTCTGGACTTCTATTGCGCAAAGCTCGGCCTGGTGGAGGTCTCCCGCGTGGAGAATGCGGGCGGGCGATTCACCCTGGTGTTTCTGTGCGCGCCCGGAGACGAGGAGGCCGCCCGGGCGCGTAAGGCGCCGATGGTGGAGCTCACCTACAACTGGGATCCCGAGGACTACCAGGGCGGGCGGAACTTCGGGCACCTGGCCTATGCCGTGGACGATATTTATGCCGTCTGCCAGCGTCTGATGGACGGTGGTGTGGTGATCAGCCGGCCGCCGCGGGATGGACATATGGCCTTCGTGCGTTCGCCCGACGGTATTTCGGTCGAACTGCTGCAGGCTGGCCCGGCCCTGGCGCCCGCGGAGCCGTGGTCGTCCATGCCCAATGTCGGGCAGTGGTAGTCGAAGAGGTGGGGTGACGAGTGTCCGCCGCTGCGGCGGCGGACAAAGGACGGTGGCTCCCCGAGCAGGACTCGAACCTGCGACAAGTCGGTTAACAGCCGACTGCTCTACCAACTGAGCTATCGGGGATCAGCACCGTAGGGCGGCGGCTATACGCCGGGTGGACGGACGGTGCAAGCCTCGGGTGGCGGCCTATCCACAGCCGCGAGCAAAAAAAGAGCCCGGCCGAGGCCGGGCTTGAGAAGGTTGGTGATGGTGGGGTGTCTTCAAGGAAGACCCCGTGAGGTTGAGCTTTTATGGTTAAGCCAAGGTTAACGGGCGGGCTCGGGGGCCTGAAGCCCCCGGCGTGTCGGGCGCCGGATAGACAAGCTTTCGCCGAGGCCCTACAGCCGTTCGGGGCCCAAACGGCTCCTTGAAGGCGGAAGTCTGGAAGCTGTTGATCCGAGGGCGATCTTCGGAAATCGCGCCACGCCGCTCAGGTCTGGCCAGGGCGGGGCAGTTTTAGAGAATATGCGGGTCTTCCAGCAGAATCCGGTCCTGGCCTATGGGCTAGCGGTGCTCAGTTCGGCCCTGGCTTTCTATGTGCGGTGGCTCCTGGACGGCGACCTGCCCCCTGGATTCCCCTATCTGACATTCTTCCCGGCGGTGATTCTGACGGCCTTTCTGGGCGGCCTCGGGCCAGGGATTCTCTGCGCCGTCCTGTCGGGGCTGGCGGCCTGGTGGTTCTTTATTCCTCCCGTGGGGTTTGGCCTGTCGGGGGCCAGCGCACTCACTCTGGTGTTCTTCGCATTCGTGGTGGCGGTGGACATCATCGTGATCGAGCTCATGCGCAGGGCGTTGCTTGACCTGCGGCGCGAGCAGGACCTGACGGCCCAGCTCTATGAGCGGCAGCGGGTCATGTTTCAGGAACTGCAACACCGCGTGGCCAACAACATGACCTTTGTCGCGGCCCTGCTGCAGATCAAGAAGCGGACGATCGACAACCCCCAGGCCGCAGGCGCGCTGGACGAGGCCCGGGAACGGCTGGTCACCATGTCGCAGATTCACCGGCGCCTCTATGACCCGGCGACTCTTGAGCTGAGCATCGCCGCCTCCCTAGGTGAGCTATGCGATGATCTGGTGGCGGCTGCTGGCGGTCGTGATGTGACCTGCTCGGTGAAGGCGGAGGGCGTCGAACTGGACACCCCTCGACTGGTGACGCTCTTTCTGCTGGTGGCGGAGGTGGTCACCAATTCCCTGAAACATGCCTTTGTCGACCGGACCTGCGGCAGGATCCTTGTGGAACTCATAGCCTTGCCTGAGGGCCAGGCCTCGTTGCTGATCAGCGATGATGGCCCTGGTTTTCCCGAGGCGACGCCGGATCTGAACGGCCGCAGCAGCCTGGGCTTCGGCATCATGCAGAGCCTGGCGGGCCAGCTTGATGGGGTGCTGGATTTCCCGCCCGGGTCAGGCGCCCAGGTCCGATTGGTCTTTCCCACCTGAGTCCAACTTGATCAGGCCGGGCCCTGGATTTGGCGGCTGAGGGCCGGCTGACGGACGTTTCCTGTTGGGCGACAACCCAACAAGTGGCCGTGCCATTGGTCTGTGGCGCAAGTGCGGTGTCACTCCGGCTTCACGTCAGAATGCGAAACCTCCAGCCCGGCGGCGGGCCCAATGTGTCGCCGGAAAAACAGCGTAGAGGTTTCCCATGCGGCGACGATCAGGGGTGATCCTGGCGGCGATCGGCCTTGGCCTTGCAGCTTGCGGCGGAGAGGCGAAGGCGCCCGACGGCGCCTGGCAAAGTCAGATGCGCGAGGTCCGCATGGCGGTGCGGGGCTCGGAAGACGACCCGATGATCACCCGCCGTCTGACCGCCTATAAGACCTATATCGGCAAGGCCACCGGCCTGCCGGTCAAGCTCTACGAGTCCTCTGACTACAACGGCACCATTCAGGCTCTGTCCAGCGGGCAGGTGGACATCGCCACCATCGCCGGCGGCGGCTACGCCAATGTGGACGCCCAGATCGGCGAACTCGCCCAGCCCATACTGACCGTTCGCCAGGCCGAGGGCGACATCGGCTACTATTCCGGGCTGCTGGTCATGGCCAACAGTCCCTATCGCTCGATCCAGGACTTGAAGGGCAAGACCCTGGGCTATGTGGATTTCAATTCCACCTCTGGCTACCTCTTCCCCCGCGCGGTGATGCGAGAGCAGGGGATCGACCCCGACACCTTCTTTGGCCGGTCCAGCTTCGCCGGCGGCCACACCCAGGCTGTGATGGCTCTGGATAATGGTCAGTTCGACGCCACCATCATCAATATGGGCGGGGGCGATCCGAAGCACGGCTTCACCACCGGTGCCCACTTCACCATGGCGCGCCGCGGCGTGGTGGACCTGGACGACTTCCGGATCATCTGGACCGCCGGCCCCATTCCCAACAGCGCTGTGGTGGTGCGTACAGACCGGCCACAGCCCTTCATCGATGCGGTGCGCGGGGCGATGGCCGCCTTGCCCTATGACGACCCGGAAGTCTGGCGTGACATCGGTCAGCCCGATGGCGCGGCCTTCACCGCGGTGACCCGAGAGCACTATGCGCCGATCATCAAGCTGCGCGCTGATGACATCGCCGCCCGCCGCAGTGGAGAGCGCCAATGAGACGCCTGATCCTCGCCGCGGGCGCGGTGCTGCTGAGCGCCGCCCAGGCCCAGGCGCCGACCCTTCCGCTGCGGATCGCTGAGGTGGGGCCGGCCGCTGGGCCCTGCGCGCCGCTGCCGGCCAACGCCCCTGCCGGGCAGAAGGCCTACTATCAACTCCTGGCCGAGCGGCTTCAGACCGAGGTTCTCAACTGCCCCGTGACCGACGCGGGGGCTGCGGCCCAGGCCCTTGCGGCGGGCCAGGTGGATATGGCTCGGCTCGACGGGGCGGCCTATGGCGCGGTGTCCGACAAGACGCGCAGCGTGCTGACCACCCGAAGCCGGGGGGCGTTGAACCGTCTGCCGGTGGTGGTCTCCACCCTGAAGAGCTCGAAGGCTGAAAGTCTCTCCGATCTGGCTGGAGCCAGCCTTGTGTTCGGTGGTCCTATGCAGGCCACCCATCAGGCCCCAAAGGCCGCCCTTCGCAGCTATGGCGCTGATGACGGCTTCTTTGGCGCGCAGCGTGTGGCGCAGGACTATGAGGCCGCCGCCGCGCAACTCCGCAATGGAGCGGCCCAGGCCATGGTCCTGCATGCGGGCGCTTGGCAGAAGCTGTGCCGAGGCGATCAGCCGGGCGAAGATCTTTGCGCCGATCTCAAGGTGCTCTGGCGCCAGCGTCAGGTAGCCGATCAGGCCTGGGCGGTGCGCCTCGATATGACCGATGACCGGCGTTTCCGGCTGATCGGCATCCATGTGGCCATGCACAACGAAGCGCCGGAGGCTTTTGCCTGGGCGGCGGGGCCGGACGCCGAAGAGTACGAGCCCACTGAGGCCAAGGCCCTGATCCATCAGGGTCCGACGGTCGGGTCATGAGCGTCACCAATCCCACCGTCGAGGCGTTCGAGCGTGAACGCCGACGGATGTTGATCCGGCAGCGGACGCAGGCCGCGGTGGGCCTGGCGATCTTCACAGTGCTGTTGCTGGTGTCGTTTCAGCGCAGCCAGTTCTTCGGTTCCGACATTGGCGGCGATCCCCTGGGGAGGATGGCCGACTTTCTCCAGCGGATGAACCCTGGCCTGAAGCCCGAGCTACTGTTGGAGGATCGCCAGACCCGCGGCTCGCTGCACGCCTGGTTCTACGCCCTGCCCATCTGGCTGCGGGCGGCCTGGCAGACGTTGGAGATGGCCATCCTGGCCACCGCTATGGGGTCTGTCCTGGCGCTGGGGGCCTCATTCCTGACGGCCCAGAACCTGATGCCCTTCGCACCGGTGAGGTTCGTGGTTCGGCGTATTCTGGAAGCGATACGAACCCTGCCGGATCTGATCATGGCGCTGATCCTGGTGGCCGCCTTCGGGGTTGGGCCCCTGGCCGGCGTGCTGACCCTGACCATCTCGACCCTGGGCGGGCTCGGCAAGCTGTTCGCCGAGATCAATGAGGAGATCGACCCTCGCCAGCTGGAGGCCCTGCAGGCGGCCGGCGCCGGGCCGCTGAAGAAGATCCGTTACGGGGTCATGCCTCAGGTGCTGCCCAACTACGCCTCATACGCCCTGATCCGGCTTGAGGGGAATCTGGCGGGCGCCGCGGCCCTGGGCATTGTCGGCGCCGGCGGCATCGGCCTCGAGCTGCAGCGGGCCATCACCTACACCGAGTTCGACACCTATCTCGCCATCCTGCTGATCATCATCGCCATGATCTTCCTGATCGATCTCTTCTCTGAGGCGGTGCGTCACCGTCTCATCGGACTGGAGAAGGCCTGATGACCCGGCAAGCCTATGACCAGGCCATGGCCATCGCGCCCGCGGCCCTTCGCGCGCCTTGGACCCGTCGAGCGCGGGACGCTGTCCTGCTGCTCCTCGCCCTGGCCGCCCTGGTGGGCATGGCCATCGATCTGCAGCTTGCGCCCGGCGCCCTCATGACCGGGTTTGGCAAGCTGGGCCGCTTCCTCGGCGAGATGTTTCCCCCGTCCTCCGGCGGCCAGTCGGTTCGGATTCTGAAGGCCTTGGCCGAGACCTTCGCCATGGCCTTCGCCGGCACGGTGATCGCCGCCCTGGTCGCCCTGCCGCTCGGGGTGATCGGCGCCAAGACGGTGGTCTCAAATCCAGCCCTTCACTTTGTCTTCCGGCGGTTCCTGGACGTTTTCCGTGGCGTGCCGGCCCTGGTGTGGGCTCTAATCCTGGTGTCGGCCTTTGGTCTTGGGCCGTTTGCCGGCGTAGTGGCCCTGGCCCTGGCCGATATTCCCAACCTCGCAAAGCTGTTCTCTGAGACCCTCGAGAACAATGACCCCAAGCCCATCGAGGGCGTCCGTTCCGCGGGCGCCTCACCCCTGCTGGTCATGAGATTTGGCCTTGCGCCCCAGTTCGCACCGGCGGCCACCAGCCAGACCCTGTTCTTCCTGGAGGGCAACTTCCGCAATGCTGGCGTCCTGGGCATTGTCGGCGCCGGAGGCATCGGGTTTGAGCTGGATGAACGCATCCGCATCTTCGCCTTCGACGAAGTGGCCTTCATCATCCTGCTCTACATGATCGCGGTCGCCTGCCTGGACACCCTGTCTCGAAGCCTGCGCAACCGGCTGGCCTAGGGGCGAAAGGGCTGAAAGGCGCCGGTGGGCGCGTCCACCGGGGCTGAACTCGCCAGTTCGACGGTGATCGCTCCCCAGGCGCAAGCCTGCTCAATCGCCTGAGACAGGTTCGCCCCGGCGCTCAGCGCGTCCAGCAGACCCGCCGCAAAGACGTCGCCAGCCCCAGTGGAATCGACCACGGCGGCCGGCGGTGAGCGCACGGAGACCATTGGACCGGAGCTGTAGGCGCGCGCGCCGTCTGCGCCGTAGGTCACGACAATGGCGCTCAGCCGCGATCCGAACGCAGCCTGGGCCGCCTCAAACGGCGCGGCCAGCACGGACGGTTCAAGATCATCGGCCGAACAGACCACCACATCGACAGGACCGGCATAGTTCGGGGCAGGCCAGTGGACGACCACAGGGCCGCGGCTGCGGGCGGCCCAGAGCTCGGCGCCAGGAAAGGCGGCGCGCACATAGACCCCGTCCGGGGAGAGGTCCGGATAGTCCTGTGGTGAGGGCAGGGGCGGCAGCGCCAACCGTGCGCGATCAATATCCAGGCCCAGAACCAGGCGCTCGCCGTCTGGCTCAATGAGGATCAGCGTTGTGCGGCTCTCGCCCGGGCGACGGCCAACCAGATGGGTGTCGAGGCCCGCCGCGTCGGCCATGGCGATCGCCTGATCGCCGCCCTCATCGTGGGCGACCAGGCTGGCGAGTATGGCGCGGTGGCCGGCCCTCACCAGGGCGACGCCCGCATTGGCCCCGCCGCCGCCCAGACGCGGACTGAGCCGCCCCTCCAGACTGCGGCCCGCCACCCGTCCGCCGCGCTGAAGGGGGGCCTCCAACCAGACCGGTCGGTCCAGGGCCAGGGCGCCGATCACCAGGAAGTCCGCCATGCTTTCGCCTCCGCAGGTCCACAGCTAGGTCATGCCGGTGACGCGGGCGAGACAGCCCGCCATGGCCTAGCCGACAAATCCCCCCTTGGTGCGCGAGAGGCGCTCGGACGCCGTCACGTCGGGGTCACTGGCCAGGCCTAAGCTGCTGTCGATCAAGAGCTTACCGCCGAAATCTGGAGGCAGGATGCTGGAGCTGCGCAACGTAACCAAGCGGTTCGGGGAGGTCAGCGCCGTCGACGGCGTGTCCTTCAAGTGCGACCGCGGCGAGTTCATCGGGGTGATCGGGCGCTCGGGCGCCGGGAAGTCCACCCTGTTGCGCATGATCAACCGCCTGGCCGACCCCACCTCGGGCCAGATCCTCTGGGACGGCGAGGATGTGGGCAAGCTGAAGGGCAAGCCCCTGCGCCGCTGGCGCCGCCGCTGCGCCATGATCTTCCAGCAGTTCAATCTCTGCACGCGTCTGGACGTGATCACCAATGTCCTGGTGGGCGTCTTGGCCGAACGGCCGACGGCCACCTCCCTGCTCAAGATCTTCCCCGCCGGGGACCGCGCCCGCGCCATCCTTGAGCTCGATCGCCTCGACATGGCCCAGGTCGCCCTGCAGCGGGCCGCGACCCTGTCCGGCGGTCAGCAACAGCGGGTGGCTATCGCCCGGGCCATGCTGCAGGAGCCCGACATGCTGCTCGCCGACGAGCCGGTGGCTTCGCTTGACCCCATCAACGCCGAGGTGGTGATGGAGGCGCTTGAGGACGTGTGCCGCGAGCGCGGCATTCCGGTCATCGTCAACCTGCACAGCCTGGACATCGCCCGGCGCTACTGCACGCGCATCATCGGCATGTCCAAGGGCAAGATCATCTATGACGGCGCCCCCTCGGGCCTGACGCCTGACGTGGTCGACAAGATCTATGGCGTGCGGACCGGCCGCGCCGGCCGCGCCTTCGCCACTCAGGCCGTGGCCGCCGCCTGATGGCTCTGAAACTTGCCGACCGGCCCCTGGCGCCGGGCTATCGCTATTTCGAGCGCTTCACGCCGCCTGCGGAGCCGGTGGAGAGGGTTCGCGGCCCTGAACCAGCGATCAACCGAGAGGCCCAGGTGCACGACAGCATCCTTGGCCCCTGGTGCCGGGTGGGCGCGCGGACCAGCCTGTCGGAAACCGCCATGGGAGCGTTCAGTTATATCGTGAACGACTCCAGCTCGGCCTATGCCGATATCGGCAAGTTCTGTTCCATCGCCCGGGACGTGCGGATCAATCCCGGCAACCACCCGACCTGGAAAGCCGCCCAGCACCACTTCAGCTACCGCGCCATCTCCTATGAGCTGGGAGACGAGGACGACCAGGACTTCTTCGAGTGGCGCCGCTCGCACACCGTGACCCTGGGCCATGACGTGTGGCTGGGCCACGGGGTGACCGTGCTGCCTGGGGTCACCGTGGGCACCGGCGCGGTTGTCGGGGCCGGCGCGGTGGTGTCCAAGGATGTGGCCCCCTTCACCATTGTGGGCGGGGTGCCGTCCAAGCCGATCCGCGAGCGCTTTCCCAAGGCGGTGCAGGACGGCCTTCTTGCGATCGCCTGGTGGGACTGGGACCATGAACGCCTCGCCGACGCCCTCGACGACTTCCGCGCCCTCGACGCCGACGCCTTCGTCGAAAAATACGCCTGAGACCGGCCTGCTGATCCTGGTGGTCGGCCCGTCGGGAGTGGGCAAGGACACGCTGCTTGACGGCGCCCGCGTTGCGCTCGCCGATGATCCCCGGGTCGTATTCGTCCGCCGTGACATCACCCGTCCGGCCGAGGCGGGCGGCGAGGACCATCGGCCGGTGAGCGAGGCGGAATTCCGGCATTGTGAAACCGCCGGCGACTACGCCCTGTCCTGGCGGGCCCACGGCCTTTGCTACGGCGTTCCCGCGCAGATCCTGCAGGATCTTGCCGCCGGCCGCCGGGTGGTCGTCAATGTCTCGAGAGGCGTGATTGAAGAGGCCAGACGCCGGCTGGGCGCCGTGCGGGTGGTGTCGGTCAGCGCCGATCCCGAGCAACTGGCCGAACGGCTCCGCCAGCGAGGTCGCGAGTCCGAAGCTGAGATCGCCGACCGCATCGCCCGCGCTCAGGCCCACGGTGTCGCCGGCGAGGATGTGATCACGCTCCGCAATGACGGGTCACGAGAAGCAGGCGTCATGGCTATGATTAAAGCCATTATGATTGAGCATTGAGCCTGGAGCAGTCGAAGCGAACTGGTAAGAGGGCCGACCTCCAGCCCCCTGTCTAGGAGCCGCCCGTGGTCGACTCGCTGCAACTGGCCCTGACCAATCTGCTGACCCCGGCCATCCTGTTCTTCCTGCTGGGCTTCGGCGCGGGCTGGTTCAAGTCCGATCTGGCCGTGCCGGAGGGCGCCGCCAAGACGCTCGCCCTGGTGCTGATGCTATCCATCGGCTTCAAGGGCGGGGTGGAGGCGGCCCGGGCAGGGCTCAGCCCGGACTTTCTCAAGGCAGCCGGTGTGGGCCTGACCTTGAGCTTTGGCATCCCCATCATCGCCTTCGGCGTCCTGAAGGTGATCAGTCGGCTCGACCGCACCACGGCCGCCGCGACCGCGGCGCACTACGGCTCGGTCTCCATCGTCACCTTCGTGGCCGGCACGGAATTCCTGCGGATCAGCGGAGTGCCCTTCGGCGGCTATATGGTTGCGGTGGTGGCCCTCATGGAGACGCCGGCCATTCTCTCGGCGCTGATCCTGGCCGGCGGCGGGGCGGCTGGCCGCCAGGGCCTGCGGGGCGAGTTGTTCCGCGAGGTTGCGCTGAACGGCTCAGTGGTGCTGCTCATTGGCGCCTTCATTGTCGGCCTGCTCAGTGGCGATGCGGGCATGAGCAAGATGGAGGTCTTTGTCGGCCCCGTCTTCCAGGGGGTGCTGGTGCTCTTCCTGCTGGATATGGGCCTGGTGGCGGCGCGGCGGCTGAGCGCAGCCCGGTCCCTGACCCTGCCGCTGATCGCCTTTGCGATCTGCATGCCGCTGTTGTCTTCGATGCTGTCGCTCGGCCTGTCCCTGGCGCTGGGCCTGTCGCCCGGCAATGCAGCGGTCCTGGCCATTCTGGCGGCCAGCGCCTCCTATATCGCCGTGCCAGCCGCCATGCGGATCGCCCTGCCGGACGCTGATCCGGGCGTCTATCTGACCCTGTCCCTGGCGGTGACCTTCCCGTTCAACCTGGTCTTCGGCATTCCCCTTTATACCGCGGCCACTGCCGCCCTCATCGGGTGAGATCCATGCAACTGTCGAAGCGCAAGAAGCTGGAGATCATCGTCGAGGCGCCGGTGCTGCGCCGGGTCGAGACCTTCCTCGCCGAGGCCGGCGTGCGCGGCTGGACGGTGCTGCCCAGCCTGGCGGGCGCAGGCGACAGCGGCGAATGGCGAAGTGGCGACTTCACGCCGGGCCAGGAAAAGCGGCTGATCTTCGCCCTGGTGACCACCGAGGTGGCCGATCGCGTCCTGGCCAGGTTGGCGGACTTCTTCGCCGACTATCCAGGGGTGGTGGCGGTTTCCGACGTCGAAGTCATGCGCGGCGAGAAATTCTAAGCTGCGAAGCTAAACCGAGACATGACCTCGAAGGGTGCCTCGCGGTCGGCCTGGCGATAGATGGCGACCGCGTCGAAGCGGTGCGGCCCTGTCACATAGGCGAAGAGCTGCGAGAGCGTCTCCAGGACCCGGGCGCGTACGGCGTCATCGGCGATCCCGCCGGTCAGCGTCATATGGAACCGGAAATCATCGAAGATGTAGGGATAGCCCCATTCCAGCATCCGGGCGTCCTGGGCCGGCGAAAGCTGGGCCTTGCGGCGCCGCGCGATGTCGGCTTCCGACAGGGGCCCACGGAAGGGATCGAAATCCCGTACGCAGGCCTCGGCCAGGCCGTCCATGGCCGCGCAGGGATCATTGAGCCGAAAGGCCAGGAACCGCCCCAAGGCCTGGGGCGAGATCGAGGCCTCGAAGGCCGCGCGTCGTCCGGCGAAGCCTTCTGCGAAGTCCAACAGATCCCGTTCGTTCGCCCCCTCGGCCAGTTCGAAGGGCGCTTTCAGGGTGGCGTGAAAGCCATAGCCGCGCGGGCTGGCGGTCAGGGCGTCCAGATCGAGGTCGGTAAGCGCTGGCGTGGCTGGCCGGACGCAGTCCACCTTGCGGTGCGGATCGCGGCCGAGCCAGGCGCAGGCCAGGTCCCACAGGTCTCCCTGCGGATCAGGGGCGTAATAGACGGCGTAGCGGGGGCTCATGCCACGCGGACGCCCTGACGCCAGACCTCGACCGGTACGGGCCAGCCCTGGCTGCGTCGCGAGACTCGAACCAGGTCGGCGCGTTGGCCTGCGGCGATCTCGCCCCGGTCATTGAGACCCAGGCTGCGGGCCGGGGCCGAGCTGACCGTGGCCATGGCGTCCTGCGGGGTCCAGCCCATATCGTCGATCAGCATGAAGGCGGAGCGCAGCATCGAGAGGGGCACATAGTCCGAGGCGAGGATGTTGAGCACGCCGGCCTCGGCGCTCTCACGGGCTGACAGATTGCCCGAATGCGAGCCACCGCGCACGAAGTTCGGCGCGCCCATGGCCACGAACATGCCCAGCTCGCGCGCCCGGTGGGCGGCGGTCAGGGTGACGGGAAACTCTGCGATGATGCAGCCGTCATCATGGGCCTCTTCCACATGCTCCAGCGTCTCATCGTCATGGGCGGCGAGCGGCAGGCCGTATTCCCGGGCGAAGGCCACCACCTTGCGGCGGTTGTCGAAGGCGACGCCGGGATCGCGACCGGCGTGACGACGGGCCATCATCTCTTCAATCTCGTCGGCGCTACGCCCGGCCGCCACCATGCGCGCCTGAAGCCGCTCCACATTGGCGGTCTGCCGCTGGCCTGGCGTGTGGTCCATGACCGAGAGCAGCTTTAGCCGCGGATTGTCAGCGTGCGGCTCCAGCAGGGTGAGCAGCTCAGGATTGGTCACCTCGCACCGCAAATGCAGCAGGTGATCGGCGCGCAGGGCGCCGTCGGTCTGGGCCTGGTCCACGCCGCCGATCATCGGGCCCAGCGCATCCTTGCGGTCGAGGCCGTCCTTGCGGCCGTGCAGGCTGAGCGAGTCCAACACCGTAGTGATGCCGGCGGTGACACACTGGCCGTCATGGGCGAGTGCGGCCCCATAGGCGTCCCACAGGGCGCCGGGGCGTGGCTGGTAGTGCTTTTCCAGATTGTCGGTGTGGATGTCCACCAGACCCGCGACCAGCACATCGCCGGTCCAGTCCAGCGCGCCAGTTGGAGCTGACGCCCGGGCCTCCACGGCGGCGATGACGCCGTCGCGGAGAACCAGTTCAGCGGCGATCTGGCCCGTGGGCGTGATCACCTGGTCGGAGAAGATGCGGGTCTCGGTCATGGTCAGGCGGCCGCCTTGAACTGGGACACCTCAAACAGCCGGCTGGCCACGGCGTCGCGAACGTCGAGATCGTGGAAGATGCCGATCATGGCGGCGCCTTCCTTCAGGGCCTCGTTGATCAGCCGCACGACGATGGCCCGGTTTTCCGCATCCAGGGAGGCGGTGGGTTCGTCCAGCAGCAGGACCGGATACTTCCGGATGAAGCTGCGGGCGATGTTCACCCGCTGCTGCTCGCCGCCCGAGAAGGTGGCCGGCGGCAGGTCCCAATGGGCCTCGGGCAGGCGAAGCGCTGAGAGGAGCTCGCTGGCCCGGTCCTTGGCCTCTTCGAACGCGACGCCATTTTCCAGCAGCGGCTCCATCACCAGCTGCAGGGTCGGCACCCGCGGGATGACCCGCAGGAACTGGGAGACATAGCCCAGGGTCCGGCGGCGGACCTCCAGCACCTCGTGGGGATTGGCCTGGGTGATGTCCACATAGGCGCCGTCGTGCCAGACCTTCACCGCCCCTTGCGTCGGCAGATAGTTGCCGAAGATGGAGCGCATGAGGGTGGACTTGCCGACGCCGGACTCTCCGGCCAGCACCACGCATTCGCCGGCGGCGACCTGCAGGGTCAGGTCCTGGAAGACCGGGATGGTGGCCGATTCCGCATTGTGCAGAACGAAGGTCTTGGCCAGGTCTTCGACGATGATCAGGGGTTTGTCGGTCATGGCTCTAGATCTGCAGGACGGAGGAGACGAGGAGCTGGGTGTAGGGATGCTGGGGATCGTCCAGCACCTGGTCGGTCAGGCCGGTTTCCACCACCTCGCCGCCCTTCATGACCATCAGGCGGTCGGCCATCAGCCGGGCCACGGCCATGTCGTGGGTGACGATGATCACCGCCAGGCCAAGATCCCGGACCAGTTCACGGAGCAGGTCGAGCAGGCGGGCCTGCACCGAGACGTCGAGACCGCCGGTGGGCTCATCCATGAACACCAGTCGCGGGCCATGGATCAGGTTGCGGGCCACCTGGATCCGCTGCTGCATGCCGCCGGAGAAGTTGCGCGGCTTGTCATCGATGCGACGGGTGTCGAGCTCGACCCGGTCCAGCCAGTCGATGGTGGCCTGGCGCATATTGCCGTAGTGGCGGCTGCCCAGGTTCATCAGCGGCTCAGCCACATTGGCCCCGCCGGAGACCCGCATGCGCAGGCCGTCACGGGGATTCTGGTGCACAAAGCCCCATTCTTCCCGCTGCATCCGGCGCCGGTCGGGCTCCGAAAGGCCATAGATATCGGTCAGGCCGAAGCGACGGGTGTCGAAGCGCACCTCGCCCGAGGTCGGCGTCAGCTTGCCGGAGATGCAGTTGAGCAAGGTGGTCTTGCCCGATCCGCTCTCGCCGACGATGCCGAGCACCTCGCCGGGACGCAGGTCGAAAGCCACGTCGCGGCAGCCCAGGACATGGCCGTACCACTTGGTCAGGCCCTCGACGCTGAGCAGCGGGGCGGGCGCAATTCTGCCAGGGATGGCGTTCATTGGGCGGGCTCCTTCAGGGCGGCGTCCTGATCCAGGGTGTGGCCGGCCATGGGGCCGACATGGCCCGCAGCCCGGCGTTCGGCGCAGTGGTGGCTGTCGGAGCAGACGAACATCTTGTCGCCGGCGTCATCGAGGATGACCTCGTCGAGATAGGAGTCCTCAGCCCCGCACAGGGCGCAGGTCTCTTCCCAGGTCTGGGTCTCAAAGGGATAGTCCTCGAAATCCAGGCTGCGGACGCGGGTGAAGGGCGGCACAGCGTAGATGCGCTTTTCCCGGCCCGCCCCAAACAGCATGACCGCCTCGTTCTGGGCCATCTTGGGATTGTCGAACTTGGGGATGGGCGAGGGCGACATCAGGTAGCGCTCCTCCACCATCACCGGATAGCCTGCGGTGGCGGCGATGCGCCCATAGGCCGAGATGTTCTCGTACAGAGAGACATACTGCAGGCCGTATTCCTCATAGGCGTGCATGGCGCGGGTCTCGGTCTCCCGGGCCTCCAGCCCGCGCAGGGGCTCGGGCTGCGGCACCTGATAGACCAGGACCTGGCCCTGCTTCAGGGGCTTTTCCGGGATCCGGTGGCGGGTCTGGATGATCGTCGCCTCGCCAGTGTCCTCGGTGGTGGCGACATCGGCCACATTGGCGAAGAAGCGACGGATGGAGACGGCGTTGGTGGTGTCGTCGGCGCCCTGGTCGATGCACTTGTAGACATCATCGGGGCCGATGATCGCCGCGGTCAGCTGGATGCCGCCGGTGCCCCAGCCATAGGGCACGGGCATTTCCCGTGAGCCGAAGGGCACCTGGTATCCGGGGATGGCCAGGGCCTTCAGGATCGAACGGCGGATCATCCGCTTCGTCTGCTCGTCGAGATAGGCGTAGTTGTAATAGCGCTCGGGCGCGTTGGCGCGAGCCGGGACGGGCGTGCTCATTCTGCGGCTTCCTTCAGGGCGGCGCGGCGCTCGAAGTGCTCCTTGCGGAGCCGGCGGATCAGTTGCAGGTCGGCCTGGAAGTCGACGTAGTGGGGCAGCTTCAGGTGCTGCACGAAGCCGGAGGCTTCCACATTGTCGGAGTGGTAGAGGACGAACTCCTCGTCCTGCACCGGGGCGTCCGCCTGTTCGCCCACTTCGCGGTGACGCAGGGCGCGGTCGACGATGGCCATGCTCATGGCCTTGCGCTCGCAATGGCCGAAGGTCAGGCCGTAGCCGCGGGTGTATTGCGGCGGACGCTCGGCCGAACCGGCGAAGCCCGACAGCATGGTGCATTCCGTCAGGGTGATCTCGCCGATCTCGATGGGGAAGCCGAGCTCATCAGGCACGAACTCGACGGCCACTTCGCCCATGCGGATCTCGCCGCAGAGGGGGTGGGTTGAGCCCCAGCCGCGCTGCGAGGAATAGGCGAGGCTGAGCAGGAAGCCCTCATCGCCCCGGGCCAGGGCCTGCAGGCGCTGGTCGCGATCGGCAGGGAACTTCATCGGCTGGCGGGTCAGGTCGTAGGGCTCGGCCGGCTCGTCGGCGCGGGTGTCATGCTCCAGCAAATCCTCATGGCGGAACACCGAGGCGATGTTGGGCATGGGATAGGCCTGGGGCTCTTCGGCCTGGGGCGCGGGCTCAGGCGCCACGCCGCCTTCGGCGGCCAGGGCGAAGTCGAGCAGGCGGTGGGTGTAGTCGAAGGTTGGGCCAAGCACCTGGCCGCCAGGAATGTCCTTGAAGGCGGCCGAGACGCGGCGACGCACCGCCATGGCCTCGGTCTCCACGGGCAGGGAAGCGCCGAAGCGGGGCAGGGTGGTGCGATAGGCCCGCAGCAGGAAGATGGCCTCGGGCAGGTCGCCCCGGGCCTGCTTGACCGCGAGCGCGGCCAGGTCGCGGTCGTAGCAGGAGCCTTCGCTCATCACGCGGTCGACGGCCAGCGACAGCTGTTCGCGAACCTGCGCCACTTCCAGCTCGTTGACCGACTGGTCGCCACGGCGATCCTCGGCCAGCCACTGGTGGGCGTGGGTGATCGCCTTCTCGCCGCCTTTGACGGAAACATAGGCCATGTCAGCCTCCCTTGATCTGAGCGGTGGTGGTGCGCGGCAGGGCGAGCAGCTGGTCGCCGGAGACCAGCAGGACGTCGACGCCGAACTGGAACTGCGCCTGGTTGGTCTCGAGCTGCGTCCAGAAGTCCCGGGGCAGGCCCTGGGGCGCGATGTCGGTGGTGGTCTGGATGCCGGGGCCGCTCAGGGTCACCGTTGGGCCGCCCTCAAGGGAGGCCACCTGCAGGATCACCGTGGTGGAGCGGTCGGGGTATTTGGCGTCGCCCTGGTTGAAGGAGGCCAGGTTCGGGGCCTTGGCCATGTCGGTGACGATGGCGAAGGCCGCATCCTCTGCCTTCACGGTCAGCGGGCAGCCGCAATGGAATCGCAGCCAGGCCTCGGCTTCGGAGTCGGCCAGGGCCGGGTCGAGCCAGACCAGGGTCTCGAAGTCGAACAGGGTCAGGGCCACGGCGCCGGCCGCCTTGCCCAGACCGGTGGGGGCCTGGGGCGCGCGGTCGAAGCGGGTGATGCGGCCGGGGCGGGCCACACATTCCATCACCTCGCGGAACACCGCCTGGCTCTCACGGACGGGGTCGGCGAAGGCTGGGGCGATGCGGCTGAGATCGAGGGTGGCGACGCTCATTGGGGGCCTCGGGTGCGGACCATGGTGAAGAAGTCGACCTTGGTGGCGGCGGCCTTGCGGGCGGCGGTGTCGCGACGTTCAGCCTGAGCGCGGGCCAGCTTGGCGACCACCGCGCCCTCGACGGCGGGCCGAAGGGCCGGCGCCTGCATCATGGCGTCCACGGCGGCGGCCAGTTCAGCGTGGCGCCGGTCGCGACCGGCGACGTAACCGATGCCGGTTTCGCCGCTTTCCAGCCGCACCGCAGCGCGGGTGACGGTCATCTCGCCCACATTGAAGGCGTCGCCCGCACCGCCCATGCGGCCGCGAACCAACACCAATCCGGTTTCCGGCGCCCGCAGGGGGGAATAGGCCGGACGTTCTGACAGGGCGTCCCAGGCTGCGCTCACCTCAGCAGGCTGTGCCTTGGCCAGGATGGACAACCATTGGCGGCGCTCAGGGCTGGCCACCTCGTTGACCGGGTCAACCGGCATGTCTCACCTCGACAAGTAAGTAAAATGTTGTATTCGTCCTATGCATTGGGTATTCGAAAGCCGAATTGGCGACAACAAGCCAAGTATGAAAGTTATTTTACAGTAGTAAAACTTGTCTAGGATATCCGACGTAGACTGATCACGAGGTGGTGTAATGTCAGCTGGAATGCCGTTGTGGCGCGAGATCGCCCAGTCCCTGGAAAGGCAGATCCGCTCGCGAGAACTGACGCCGGGCGACAAGCTTCCTACGGAACATGAGTTGTCGCGCCAGTTCATGGTCAATCGCCATACGGTTCGTCGCGCGCTGTCAGACCTGCAGGAAAAGGGCATTGTGGAGTCGACCCAGGGTCGGGGCAGCTTTGTGCGCCGTCCGTCCAGGCCCGCCCGCCTGCATCAGCGTCCGCGGTTCACCGAGGCGGTTCTCAAGAGCGGCGCTGAACCCACCACTCAGATTCTCAAGCTGGAGGTCCGGCCCGCCATCAGCCAGGTGGCCGAGGCCCTTGGACTGAAGATCGGAGCCCCGGTGATATTCATGGAGCGTCAGCGCTTTGTGGACGGCGAGCCCACGGCGCTTGGCCTGCATCACTTCAGCTTCGAGCGCTTCCCGACCTTCATCGAGATGTACAAGGTCCGGGGCACCATCACCCAGACCCTGCGCGACAGCGGCGTGCCCGATTACACCCGGCGCAAGACATCGATTTCAGCGCGCCTGCCGACCCCGCAGGAAGCCGATCAACTGCACATTCCCCGGCATGTGCCGCTGCTGATCCGCAGGTACCTCAATGTCGATGGCCTGGGCCGCCCGCTGGAGTTCGGGGAATCCCGTTCGACCGCCGAGATTGAAATTGTGTTCCAGGACCCCGAGCGGGACTGAATTGATCAAAGTTTTCCAGGAGAAGAGCGTGGAACTGGCGTTTCGAAACGCCCGTGTGGTTACGGGTGACGAGGACTTCATCGGCTCGGTGCTGGTGCGCGATGGCGTGATCGTACAGGTCGATCGGGGCGCGGGCGCGGTGGGGGAGGATTTCGAGGGCGACGTCCTGATGCCCGGCGTTGTCGACCTGCACACCGACAGCCTGGAAAAGCACTATTTCCCCCGGGCCAATATCGACTGGAACCCTGTTTCGGCGGCGGTCACCCATGATGGCTGCGGCCTTTCGGTGGGGGTGACCACCGTCTTGAACTCCCTGACGCTTGGCTCCTTCAATGCTTCAGCCGCTCGCAACACCGACAATCTGAAGCGCCTGGTTGATGGCCTGCATGAGGCCCAGAGCCTGGGGATGCTGCGGGCCGATCACCGGATCCATTGGCGGTGCGAAACCACGGCCGACGACCTGCGCTCCCGGTTGGAGAGGATGGCCGACCACCCCATGACCTCCCTGTTCTCGCTCATGGACCACACTCCTGGGCAGCGGCAGTACCGCAACCTGGAAAAGCATCTGGCCAACTGGCAGGCCAATGGCATGAGCGAAGCCGCCGCCCTTGAGCGCCTGGCCCAGGTCCGTGATCGTCAGGCCCGCAATGCGGCGGACAACCGCCGGCATGTGGCCGAGATGGCCACCAGCCGCCACATCCCCCTGGCCAGCCACGATGACGAGAGCCTTGAGCATATTGATGAGGCGAGCGACCTGGGCGCCACGGTGGCTGAGTTCCCGGTAACCGCCGAAGCCGCCCGCCGGGCGCGGGAGCGCGGCATGGTCGTGGTCATGGGCGGGCCCAACCTGATCCGGGGCGGGTCCTATTCCGGCAATGTGCCGGCCGCCGAGCTGGCCGAGTCTGAGCTGTTGGATGCGTTCGCCTCCGACTATGTGCCCCGCAGCCTGGTGGAGTGCGCCTTCGCCATGACCCGGGCGCCCTTTGGCTGGAGCCTGTCGCGCGCCGCGGCCCTGGTCACCTCTGCCCCGGCCCGGGCCGTGGGGCTGGATGATCGCGGCGAGATCGCCCCGGGCCAGAGGGCGGATCTGTTGCGGGTGCGGTTGGCCGGAGACTTGCCCCTGGTGCGCGGGGTTTGGACTCAAGGCGCGCGGGCGGCGTGAGACCCCTGAGGATCGTCACCCTCAATACCTGGAAGAATGAGGGCCGCTACGCTCAGCGGCTCGATCTGATGGCGGCTGGCCTGGGGGCCTTGTCGGCCGATGTGATCTGCCTCCAGGAGTGTTTCCAGGCCGAAGGGGTCGACACCGCCGGCAGTCTGGCGGCCGCCCTGGGGCTTCACGTGCTGGCCGAGCCTGCGCGGCGAAAGTTGCGCCCCCACCTGGGGCAGATGGTTGAGAGCGCCTCCGGCCTCGCCATCCTCTGCCGTGATCCGCTGGCGAGGTCGCACAGGATCGATCTGCCAGCCGATGCGGCGGACGGAGAGCGGATCGGGCAGTGGGTGGAGGCGGCGCCCGGTCTTCGGGTGCTCAACCTGCACCTGACCCATTTGCGCGGACCGCAGGCGAGCGCGCTTCGCCGCGCGCAGCTGGACCAGGCCATCGCCGGGGTTGCTTGCCAGGGTGTCGGGCTCCTGGTCGCCGGCGACCTGAACGCTGCGGCCCAGGCGCCCGAAATTGCCGCCATCGCTAAGGGCCTCGACCCCCGCGCCCCGCCGACCCTGCAGGGGGAACATGTCGAGCGCCGGTCGATGTCCGCCGCAGCCATAGATCACCTGGCGCTGGCCCAGCCTGGCGGCTGGATGATCACCAACCGTTTTCGCGCCCTGGACCGCCCGGACGCCGAGGGCTGGTTCCCCAGCGACCATGCCGCGGTGGCGGCTGATCTCGTCCGTCTCTGACCTGGGCGGTCAGAGCTCCCAAGTCATCGGTCCAGAAAAAGAAGGACGCCCCGACCTTGGCCGAGGCGTCCAAGACGTCGCCCGAGCACTGGCCACGCTTGCGCGCGGCCAGGCCTGGACAGGGGATCTAGAACGAGGCGCGGACGCCCATCAGGTATTTCCGGCCGAAGCCCTCGATCTCGTAGGGACGGTCCTCAGTGCCCTGGTAGCGGAAGCCCCGCTCGTTGGTGAGGTTGTTGGCGTCCAGGAAAAGCGAGTAGGTCTCGTTGACCTGATAGCGCACCGAAAGGTCGAGGCGTTCGGTCGCATCCCAATAGAGGTTGGAGTTGGCCGAAGACCCCGAGGGGAAGACTTCATCCAGCCAGTCGGTCCGGTGCTGCCAGCTCAGACGCGAAGACAGGCCGTACTTCTCGTAGAACAGGGTGGCGCCGGTGATCTGGTCCGAGGTGCCCGGGAACTCAACGGTCTCGCCCGTGGGGGTTTCGAATTCGCCCGTGGTGAAGGACACACTGCCCTGGAAGCCGAAGCCCGACAGCCAGCCCGGCAGGAAGGTCCAGGGCTGGGTATAGACGAACTCAAGACCGGTCAGGCTGCCGCTGCGGCCGTTCTGGATGGAAGACAGGGTGTAGGCGCTTCGGTTGACCCCACCGAAGTTGTAGCTGTCGTCCCCGACGATGCGCGAGGAGTCGAACAGCACATTGTCGACCTCCCGGTGGAAGAAGCTGGCCGCCAGCAGGGCGGCAGGGGCGAAGTACCATTCGGCCGAGAGGTCGACGCCATAGGCCTTCTCCGGCGTGACGAAGGGGTTGCCGCCCGAGATGGTCTCGCTGGTGTCATTCACGGTCACCGTGGCGCGCATGTCCTCCAGGCTCGGGCGAGCCGAACCGGTAATGAAGGCCGCCCGGAGCTTCAGCGTGTCCGAATAGTCGAAGCCATAGTGCAGGCTCGGGAAGACGTTGGTCTCTTCCGTGGTGAAGCTGAGCGGCGTCAGGACGTTGCCGACAAGAGCGAGACCCTGCGACCCGACTTCCGTGCGCTCGACGCGCACGCCGGCGGTGAGGGTGTGGCGATCCCACTTCCAGCGGTTCATTGCATAGGCCGAGGCTACGGTCTCATCGACCGAGTTGCTGAGGCGCGGATCGATGTCATAGACCGCGAAATTGCCGGTTCCAGCCGCATTGGCGGCGCGGGCGGCGTCCATCAGGGCCAGGACGCCGTCGCGCATGCGTGCGGTGTCAATGTGAACGGCTGTGAAGCCGCGGTCCATGTCCTGATCCCAGACGGTCGAGCCGAACAGGGTCCGCATGTCCCAGGGCAGGCCAAGCAGGGCGCCATTGGTCTCCAAGGGGAAGCCGCTGCGGTTGCCGCTCACCACCGTGCCATTGGGCCGGACGAGGTTGGTGATGTCGTTCTCCTGGGCGCGGTCGTCATATTGGAAGCCGGCGCTGAAGGTGGCCTGGGCGCCGAAGCTGTCCCAGTCACGGCTGCCGTCGAACTTCACCGTGACCGCCTCAGTCTCAAGGCGCGCCGTGGACTCCGAGGCCCAGGATTCGGTCAGCGACATCTGGTTCAGCGAGGTGCGCTGCTGGCCACGGGTCGGCTGTCCGTTCACCAGCGTGGTATCATAGAGCGTGTGGAGCGGAATGCCGTTGCTGGTCGCGTTGACCCGGACGGTCATGGACGGAAGGAAGGGGGTGTTGGCGATCGAGGGCCGCGAGGTGCCGGTGGACACACCCTGTCCCACATTGGGGTAGAAGTTGTTGAACTCGGTGGTGGCGTAGGCCAGGTCCCAGCTCAGATCCCAGTTCTTGACCCGGTGGTCGCCGTGCAGGACGCTGAAGTTCACGCCGTTGGTATAGATGCCGTTCGCGAAGGAAGCGGTAATCGGCACGCCGACCAGATCGGCGGTCTCGAAATTCCGCGTGCCCGAGAAGGCGTTGGCGTAGCTGAAGACGTACCAGTTGCGCTCTTCGAAATCTTCAAACTCGGTCACCAGATGGGTGAGCGAGATATAGTGATCATCGTTCGGCGCGTATTCGATCTTGCCAGAATAGGATTCCGTCACGCGCTCGATCACATATTTGGTGAAGCGCTGCGAAGCGAGACCAACGGTGTCAAAGCGCGGCTCTGAGTTGTCGGTGTGCTGCTCGAAGGAATAGTGCGAGCCGATCAGGCTGCCCCCCCAGGTCCCGTTGGACCAGGACAGGCGGCCGGAATACTGCTTCACCGGGCCGTCGCCCATGTCGACGAAGCCGGCGCCCGCGTCAAAGGTCCCGTGGAAGCCAGGCAGGGTCAGCGGTGAGAAGGTCTCGATGTTCACCCGTCCGGCCAGGGCCTCGGCGGGCATGCTTGGCAGCAGGGTCTTGTTCAGCACAACCTGGCTGATCTGGGCGGCCGGCACCGAGTCGAAGCGGAAGATCCGGTCTTCGGCCCCGATCAGGTTGACGCCGTCTAGCGCCATGGTGGTCCAGCGGGTGGGCGCGCCGCGGATCTGGATGTAGCGCTCCTGACCCTGGTCGCGTTGCACGCCGACGCCCGGCAGGCGGGCGAGCGCGCCGGCTGCGGTGGCGTCGGGGAAGCGGCCGATGGTGTCGGCGGCGATGACATTAACGATGTTGTCGGACGCCTTCTGGATCTCCAGCGAGGCTTCGATGGACTCGCGGATCGGCGTCGCCGTGACCACGAGTTCGGAGACTTCGGCGTCAGCGGCCAGGGCGGGCGCCGTAGCTGCGGCGAGGATGGGCAGAGAGGCCGAGATGGCCAGGAGCGTGCGGCGCGTATGCGCGCCGGCGCGGCGCGCCGAAAGGCGCTGGTGATTGGATGACATGGTCCGTCCCCCTTGTTGCTGTGATCAGCGGACGGGGCCCTCAACTAGGCCAGGAGGGTGTCATCCATTCATGGGTTTGGTGATGTCTCGGTGTTGGTGCTGTGACTTGTTGGCTAGACAGGGCATGGCGGCGCACTCATCCCGAGGGGACAAGTGCGCCAACCTACCTAACCGTGCAGTTTCTTGGCGACCTCGGCGATGCGGCGGCCCTGATAGCGGGCGCCGTCCAGTTCGGTCTGGCTGGGCTGGCGCGAGCCGTCGCCGCCGGTGATGGTGGTGGCGCCGTAGGGGCTGCCGCCGGTCACCTCGTCCAGGCGCATCTGGGCCTGGTAGCCGTAGTCCATGCCGACCACCACAAGACCGAAGTGCATCAGGTTGGTGATCAAGGAAAAGAGCGTCGTCTCCTGACCGCCATGCTGAGTGGCCGTGGCGGTGAAGGCGCCGCCGACCTTGCCGTTCAGGGCGCCGCTGGCCCACAGGCCGCCGGCCTGGTCGAGGAAGTTGGCCATCTGCGAGGCCATGCGGCCAAAACGGGTGCCGACCCCGATGATGATGGCGTCATACTCGGCCAGATCTTGGATGGACGCCACCGGCGCCTCCTGGTCAAGCTTGTAGTGGGCGGCTTTGGCGACCTCTTCAGGCACCAGGTCGGGGACCCGCTTGATGTCGACCTGGGCGCCGGTCTCCCGGGCGCCTTCGGCCACGGCCTTGGCCATGGTTTCGATGTGGCCATAGGCCGAATAGTAAAGGACCAGAACCTTGGTCATGAGGGGCTCCTGCAGATAGATGTTTGGGGGAGGGGACGCGGCCCTTAGGCCGCATCCACCAGGACGAGTTCGGAATCTTCCAGGGCGGTGATGGTCAGGGACGTCTCGCCGGTGATGGCCGCGCCGTCGCGGGCCTCAAGGGTCACGCCGTTGACCTCCACCCGCCCCTTGGCCGGCACCAGATAGGCGTGGCGCGCGGCGTCCAGGACATGCTCGGTGGTCTCACCGGCCTTCAGGGTCGCCCCCAGCACCCGGGCTGGGGTACGGATGGGCAGGGCCTCGCCGTCGTCCTCGAAGCCGCTGGCCAGGGTCACGAAGCGACCCGAGCGGTCGCCCTTGGGGAAGGGCTTGGCGCCCCAGGCCGGCGCACCGCCCGTGCGGGCTGGCTCGATCCAGATCTGGAAGATGCGGGTGGTGTCGCTCTCCAGATTGTACTCCGCATGGCGGATGCCCGAGCCCGCGCTCATCACCTGGACATCGCCGGCTTCGGTGCGCCCCTTGTTGCCCAGGCTGTCCTGGTGGGTGATGGCGCCCTCGCGGACATAGGTGATGATCTCCATGTCCGAATGGGGGTGCGGCGGAAAGCCCGAGTTCGGGGCGATCTCGTCGTCGTTCCAGACCCGGATCGGGCCCCAGCCCATGCGCTTGGGATCGTAGTAGTTGGCGAATGAGAAGTGGTGCTTGGCCTTCAGCCAACCGTGGTCAGCGCCGCCCAGTCCGTCGAAACCTCTGCGTTCGATCATCTTGAAAACCTCCACGTCCATCGGGACGCCCTTGCTTGAGAGCAAGATAGGGCGGATCATTGAGATAGAAATAGAAACTCTTGAAAGACACCGTTTCTAAAATGAGCTCATTGCCGGATCTGGAGGCGATGGCGATCTTCGCCAAGGTGGTGGAGTTGAAGTCCTTCTCCGCCGCCGCCGAGGAGCTGAAACTGTCCAAGGCCACGGTTTCCAAGGCTGTGACGCGGCTGGAGGCCCGCCTTGGCGCGCGCCTGTTCAACCGCACCTCCAGGCGGCTGGCCCTCACCGAAGCCGGTCTCAGGCTGGCCGAACCCGCAGCGCGCCTGCTGGCGGATGGCGAGGCGGCGGAGGATGAAATTCTCGCCCAGTCGGCGCAGCCGCGCGGACTGGTGCGATTGGCCTCGCCCATGTCCTTTGGCCTGCTGGAGGTTGCGCCTCTCCTGCCGGACTTTCTCGCCGCCTATCCCGAGGTCTCAGTAGACCTGCATATGAGCGACGAGGTGATCGACGTGGTCGGGATGGGCTTTGACATGGCCCTGCGGATCGCAGCCCTGCCGGACTCCTCGCTGATCGCCCGGCGAATCGGGCCGGTGGTGCGCCACGTGGTGGCGGCGCCCGCCTATCTGGAAGCCCGAGGACGGCCCACCCATCCCGCCCATCTGGCTGAGCATGCCTGCCTGGGCTATGCCTATCTGCCGACGCCAGAGACATGGCGCTTCGTGAACTCTGCAGGGGAGGAGGCTTCGGTGCGTCCCACTGGGCCGCTCCGAGCCAACAACGCTGAAGCCTTGCTGCCGGCCCTGGAGGCGGGTCTGGGCCTGGCGCTGCAACCTGACTTCATCGTCGGGGAGAGTCTGGCGGCGGGCCGACTGGAGGCGGTGATGACAGATTGGAGCCCGCCGCCGGTCGCCCTGCATCTGGTCATGCCCCCAGGGGGGCCGCGACCGGCCCGCGTCGAGGTGCTCGCCCAGTTCCTGGCGCGCAGGCTGTCTGCCCGTTGCGCCGAGCGCGGTCTCGCCTCGACAGAGGCCGCGGCTTGAGCCAGGGGAAGTCCATGTGGATGCGTCAAGGTTCGGAAGGTCGCCGGCGGCTGATCGCCAGCCTGGTCATCACCCTGTCTGTGGTGGTCGCCGGGTGTGGTTCGATTTCGCGGCCAGAAGCCGATCCGATGCGGGCGAGGGTGGCCGAGGCGGCTTCCGCCCTGGCGCCCTTTCGGTTCGCAGCGAACAATCAGCCCGCCGGTCAGACCTTTCTCAGCACCTGGCAAGAGGAACGGGAGGCCCTCGGGGCCGACGGGATAACCGCCCTGGCGATCTCCGGGGGCGGGGCCAACGGCGCCTACGGTGCTGGCGTCCTGGTCGGCTGGACCCAGGCTGGGGATCGGCCCAAGTTTGATCTTGTCACGGGTGTCAGCACCGGCGCCCTGATCTCCCCCTTCGCCTTCCTTGGCTCATCCTGGGACGACAGCCTGACCGCCGCCTATCGAGACGAGGACGTATCGGACCTTACGTCCGGCGGTTGGGGCGTGATTGCGCGTCCGAGCCTCTACAGCGACCGCTCCCTTCGCGCGCTTGTGGGCAAGTATGTGGACGCCTCCCTGCTGCGCGCCATCGCCGCCGAGCATCAGGCCGGGCGCCGGCTGCTGGTGGCGACCACCAATCTTGACGCCCAGGCGACAATCCTGTGGGACATGGGCGCGATCGCCCTGTCAGGTCAGACGCCGGGGCAGGAGGCCGCGGCCGTGGCCCTGTTCCGCAACGTCCTTGTGGCCTCCGCCAGCATCCCGGGTGTCTTCCCCCCGGTCATGATGCCCCTGGATGAGAAAGGCGCGGGTCTGTCGGAGATGCATGTGGATGGCGGGGTCAGTACGCCGTTTGTCCTGGGACCCGCGACGCTGAACCTTTGGACGCCCGAGGGGATCATGCGTCCCCGGGACCTCTATGTGATCATCAATGGCGAGATCGAACCCAGACGCGCGCTCACCAAGGGCGCGACCCTGCCGATCCTGATGCGCAGCTTCGACACCCTGTCCAAGTCCGACCTGCGGGCGCATCTGATCGCCGCGGTGAGTTTCGCCATCCGCAATGACGCGCGGCTCCGCTATGCCGCGATCCCCACGGCCCTAGGCGCCGACAGCCTGGCCTTCGACCTGGACTCCATGCGCCGTCTGTTCGAGTCAGGCCGAATGGCCGGCGCCAACGGCGCGGCCTTCGCCGAGATCATGCCGGAGCCGCCGCCGCCAGCCCCTTGAGGACTCAGGCGGCGCTGGAGACGGCCGGCGCCGACGGCATGGCGGCGGGCGCATCGGCTTCAGGTCGGGGAAGCCGGACGCTGCGGCCCTCGAACACCGCGCCGGTCTCCATCGCCAACTGCTCGTGGGCGATGTCGCCTTCCACATGGGCTGTGCCATAGAGGCGCACTTGGCGGGCCTTCATTGGGCCTTTCACATGGCCGCGAATTTCAGCGACTACGGCGACCACGGACCCTTCGATACGCCCCTGCGGCCCAAGGCTCAGCTTGCCGACCCGAACGTCCCCGCGAACCAGTCCATCAATCTGCACCTCCGCCTCGCCGGCCACATTGCCTTGAATGCAAAGGCCCGGTCCGATGAGCGAGGGCGCCTTCGGCTTGGCGGCCGCGGTGTTGGCGGCAGGAGCGTTTCGGGCCAGGGGCGTCTCCTCGGGCTGCGGGCGAGGCGGGGTCTTGTTGGCTTTCTCGAACATGGCGGCGTCCCTTCTCGGTACGGTTTGGACGGGGCTCTGCAAGCCTGGGGCCGCGACAGGTCTCAGCCGGCCAACGTCCCCGATGGGATAAGCTTACCCGCCTCTGGTCGCGGGGAAAAAGCCTGCGGCCTGATCGAACGGAGACGGCCCTCAGGTGTTGTGAGGTGAACGCCCACCGCCAGGAGATGCCCATGCCCCCGACACCCGACCGGCCAGACTTCGACCCTCAGGATCAGGCCGAGGCCCTTGATGAGGACAACACGGTTGGATCTGGCGATGACATCCCGCCCGCCGAGATGCGCACCTTCGAGGAGATGCCCCAACTGCGGGACGAAACCTCAGAGCCCGGCGACACCGAGATGGATGACGCCCCGTTCGGCGAGGCCCTGTCCGATGACGAGCGGATCGCCCAGGTGCGCGATCCGCAAAACGCTGCGTCCCAGGACCGCGATCGCCCGGTTTTTGACGCCGCCCGCGAGGGCGACGGCCCTCGACCCAGCGAGGACGACCCTGGCTAGGGGATGACACGGGGTGGGCGAGCGTCCGTGACCATGACAGGCTGGCCCCTCGACCATGACGGAGAGCCACCTTGACCCTGCCAATCCCGACCGACAGCGCCCCTGGATCTCAGCTGGAGCGCCTGCTGGCCCTGGCCGATCGGCCTGACCCGGTGCGCACCGTGGTGGTCCACCCGGTGGACGACCTGTCCCTGGGTGGGGCGGTGGAGGCCGCACAGCGCAATCTGATCATTCCCATTCTGGTGGGACCTGAGGCGCGTATCCGCGCTGCGGCGGACGCCGCCGGCCTCGATATCAGCGGCTTTGAGCTGCGCGACGCCCCTCATAGCCACGCAGCGGCGGCGCTGGCCTGTCAGCTGGCCGGTCGGGGCGAGGCCGATGCCGTGATGAAGGGCGCGCTGCACACCGACGAACTGCTGGAGGCTGTGGTCGCCAAGGATTGCGGCCTGCGCACCGAGCGGCGGATGAGCCACGTCTTCATTCTGGATGTGCCGACCTATCCGAAACCGTTGCTGGTCACCGATGCCGCGATCAACATCGCCCCAGACTTGGCCACCAAGCGCGACATTGTTCAGAACGCCATCGACTGCGCCCGAGCCATGGGGGTTGAGCGGCCCAAGGTGGCGATCCTGGCGGCGGTGGAGACGGTCAATCCGAAGATGATCGCCACCCTGGATGCGGCCGCCCTGTGCAAGATGGCCGATCGTGGTCAGATCGTCGGCGGCCTGCTGGACGGCCCGCTCGCCTTCGACAACGCCATCTCGCGCGAGGCCGCCGAGCAGAAGCATATCGTCTCCGAGGTGGCCGGCGACGCCGACATCCTGCTCGTACCCGACATCGAGTCGGGCAACATGCTGGCCAAGCAGTTGTTCTATCTGGCCCGGGCCCAGTCAGCGGGAGTTGTCATGGGCGCCCGCACCCCGATCATGCTTACCAGCCGCTCCGATGGTGTCCTGTCGCGCCTGGCGTCCTGCGCGGTGGCCCTGTTGGTGGCCAAGGCTGGACGCCTAAAGCCGCAATCCCACTAGGGACGGGACTGTTGATGCAGATCCTGGTCCTGAACGCCGGCTCCTCCAGCCTGAAGTTCGCCTTGTATGAGGCGGCGGAGGAGGGGCTCACACTCCAAATGACCGGCGCGGTCTCCGGCTTGCCCGACAGGCCCAGGTTCAAGGTCCGCGACGCAAGTGGCGGCGCTTTGGCGGAGGCTGAATGGCCCGGAGCGCCCGGCGCCCTGGAAGACGCTCTGGCGCGCACCCTGGACTGGCTGGCGGGAGAGGGCGGGGTGAGCGCGCCCGACGCCATAGGTCACCGCATCGTTCATGGCGGGCTGGAGTTCGATGCGCCGGTCCGGCTGGAGGCCGAGACCCTGCGCCGGCTCGAGGCGATCTCACCCCTGGCGCCCTTGCACCAGCCCTTCAACCTGGCCGCTGTGCGCGCCGCCCAGGGGCGCTTTCCGGGCGCGGTCCAGGTCGGCTGTTTCGACACCGCCTTCCATGCCGGTCAGCCGCGGCTCGCGCGGCTATATGCCCTGCCCCGCGACCTCACCGACGGAGGCGTGCTGGCCTATGGCTTCCACGGACTGTCCTACGACTACATAGCGGGCAAGCTGCGAGACCGCTTCGGCCCCGACTGCGGCGGACGTGTGATCGTCGCCCATCTGGGCAGCGGGGTGTCTCTATGCGCCCTAGCGGAGGGCCGGAGCCTGGCCACCACCATGGGGTTCTCCGCCCTGGACGGCCCCCCCATGGCCACCCGCTCGGGCAGCCTCGATCCGGGGGTCCTGCTCTATCTGATGGAAGATCGCGGTATGTCGGCCGCTGATCTTACGGACTTGCTCTATCGCCGATCGGGCCTGCTCGGCGTGTCCGGGGAGAGCGGCGACGTCAGAGTCCTAGTGGCCAGCGGCCGCCCCGAGGCGCGGGAGGCCCTGGACCTGTTCGTCTATAGGCTGTCGCGCGAGATCGGCGGACTGGCCGCGGCCTTAGGCGGTGTTGACCGCCTGGTCTTCACCGCCGGAGTGGGGGAGAACTCAGCGGAAATCCGCGCCGGAGTTCTGCTGGCCTGCGCCTGGCTGGGCGCCGAACTCGACGTCGAGGCCAACCGGGTGGGCGCCGAGATCATCACTACGCCTACCAGCCGCCTACAGGGCCTTGTCCTGCCCACCGACGAGCAGATCGTCATCGCCAAAGCCGCCAGGACCCTACTTCAGACGCCTGAAAACGAAAGGCCCCGGCGTTAGAGCCGAGGCCTTCCTGCAGTCTGTGTCGCCGGCGCTCTAGAACTTGTAGCCAAAGCCCGCCGAGACGACCAATGGGTCCAGCTTCACCGTGGACTTCAAGCCGTTGCGGTTATCGGTGGCGTCAGTTTCGAAGAACACCTTCTTCACGTCGACATTGGCGCTCCAGGGACCGCTGACGGCCACGTCCACACCGGCCTGCAGGGCGAAGCCGAAGCCCTTGTCAATGTCGAGGTCGAAATTGTTCTGATCCGAGCCGTTGTAGAAGATCATGTAGTTCACGCCCGCGCCCACATAGGGGCTGACCTTGGCGGTCGGCGCGAAGTGATATTGCAGGGAGACTACCGGGGGGAGGACCCAGGTCTCCTTGACCTTCACGTCGGTGGCCGGACCCTTGGCGGTGACCGTGTGCTTAGTCGTGCCGGCGATCACCTCGACGGCGACATTTTCGGTGAAGAAGTAGCTCAGCCCGATGGTCGGCATCACATCGGCGTCCACCTCGGCCCGCAGGCCCGTGGCGGCGCCGGCCAGGGTGGTGATGGGATCGCCGGCTTCCGGATCGACCGAGGTCACCCGGACATTGAGCATCTTGGTTCCGGCGGCCTTGGGCTGGAACTCCTGGGCCTGGGCGGCGCCAGCGAGGGTGAGGGCGAGGCCCGCGGCGAGTACGGCGGCGGTGGTTTTCATGATTATCCCCTTCTTGACGGTATGACCGTGACCGCGTGATGCGCCGGCTTGCGTTGGGCATCTTTGATCTGACGCAAGCTTGAGCATTCAGCGGGCGGGGCCGGGGTTTGATACGGGTCAAGGCGCGGTCCCGTGCGATGGCGCGTGATGGCCTCACACCCCCAAGGAGCCGCCCATGTCGAAATCCATCAACAAAGACCTTCGCGAAGACGTTAAAGATCTCCGCGAGAACATCGATGAGACCCTGGAAGACGTCGCCCGCGCCCTGAAGTCCGCGGCCGAAAGCTTGTCAGACGAAAGCGAAGAAGCCATCGCCAAGGCCGCCGTCGCCGTTCGCAAGGCCGCAGATGCGCTCTCCGAAAAGGCCAAGCCCGCCAAAGCCATGGCCGACAAGGCTGTCCAGGAGGTCAAGGATCATCCGATTGTCTCGGCCGGCGCGGCCCTGACCGCGGCCGCCTTGCTCATCAGCCTTCTGGTGGCCGAACGCCGCAAGAAAGGCTGAGCTTCTCGCCTCTTCGCCCACCTGCGCCATCAACAGGCGATCCGCCTTCCCCGTCGCGCTCAAGTCTTTGAGTTTAGAGCCTGATTCAACGATCAGACAGTTCCGTCTGATCGCATCAGGCTCTACGAGCGCGGCGGGATGCAGGATGACTTTTGGAGATCTTCAATGCCTTACAAAGACATCCTTCTCCATCTTGAGACCTATCCTGAACCGACGTCGATGCTGGCGCTGGAGCAGGGCGTGAGGTTGAGCGCCGCGCTCGGCGATCAGGTCACGGGCCTCGCCACCCATGTCTCCATTCCCCTCAAGACCAACCGCCTGGCGGACTTCGCCCTGAGTCTGGGTGAAATGGCCAAGGCGGAGGAGGCGCGCAGCCTGCAAAACGCCAAGGCCCTGCTCGATAGGTTTGAACAACTGGCTCAGGACCTCGGGGTGTTTGGTGGGCGGCTTTCCCCGTCGGCGGAACTGTTCGAGATCCCTGAGCTCACGGCGCAACTCGCCAGAACCCGCGACCTGTGCGTCATTCCCTACGGCCGCGAGCTTGCCTCCCATCAGGGTGTGGCCGAGGCGATGATTTTCGCTTCCGGTCGCCCGACGCTCATCTTCCGACCCAACGACTCGAAATTGGCTCGCGCGGAAATCGGGACGGTGGTTGTCGCCTGGGACGGCGGGCGATCGGCCGCCGCCGCCGTGGCCGCGGCCCTGCCAGCCCTCAAGGCGGCGCGTAAGGTGATCGTGCTGACGGTGACCAATGAGAAGGCCAGCGCCAGGGCCGGGGCGCCCAACGATCTGATCCGTCATCTGGGGCGCCACGGGCTCGCCGCAGAGGCCATGGAGTTTGACTCTGCCGGGGCGAAGATCGGTTCGGTGCTCGACCATGTGGTGCTGCGCACTGAAGCTGATCTGCTGGTCATGGGGGCGTTTGGTCATTCCCGCGCCCGGGAGTTCGTCCTGGGCGGCGCCACGCGCAGCATGCTTGAGGCGCCCCCGGCGCCAGTGCTTCTGGCCCACTAAACCTGGTGGAGGTGGGCGCTGGGGCCAGGGTCAGTTCAGGCTGACTGGCGCAGGTGGACAGGATGGCTCGTCTCGGCGCCGCCCCAGAGAACAGCGCGGTAGGCTTCGAAGCACTGCTCGCCGCACAGCAGGCGCATGATCGCCCCCTCGGCGATAGCGGGAAGCACTTCCGGGTGATCGGTGGCCAGGGGCAATAGCGCCTCGGCGTTCCAGGCCTTTGAGTGTTCCACGTCGAGTACGGCGTGCAGGTCGAAATACTTGCGCAGCTTGGGCGCCGTCCCGAGGCGCTTCAGGCCGGCGGCCACCGAAGCCACCCTGGTCGGCGCGGTAAGCTCAACGACCCCAAGGGCGCCAACCGAGTGAAAGGCGTACCGACGGGTGGCGGCGAAGGCGGTCATCGTGTTGGCCAGCGCCAGGGACTGCCAGAGCGTGCCTTCAATGGTGGGGGTGAGTTCGAGGCCCTGAACGGTCATATCCAGCATGGGCCCGTGCATGCCGCCCATATTTCCCCGGCCCATTTCGTCCCAGTAGTTACGGGCCAGTTCGAGCTTCGGCCGGGCCGGCAGCTTGACCTGCGTCATCGCCACCATGTCGTCGAAGCCGGCTTCCCCTGCGGCCTCCTGGGTCAGGAACCACCGCATCTGGTCTAAGTCCGCCTCGGTGGCCAGCCAGTCGAACAGGGGATCCCATTGGCCTGGCCCGCTGTCCTTGAGGGCTTCAAACCAGGCGATGAAGCCCTCAGGATCAGTAGGGACCCTGGCGACTTCGGACTGCACGCGGGCCCGGAAGGCCTCAATGAACTCGCCCTCCTTCTGCTGCATCCGCAGATCGCGGTTCAATTCCAGCCGCCAGTCGTTGCGCGGGATCGAGGGTGAGAGCCGACTCCTGTTCCATCGCGCCAGGCCTCGGTGAAGGCTGTTGGGATCGGAAAAGCCGGCGGCGGGGGCGCTGCGCAGTCCCAGACCTTGGATCATGGCCATGAAAATCTCCTGTTGGACGGAGAAAGTCACAGATGCCCCGTCTGGTTCCGGGGCAGACCCCCATCATCGCGACGTTCTACGTTGCGGCGGCGTTCGCGCTGGGGCGGCCGGGTTAGCCAAGATGGTGGCGGCGATTTCGCCTATGCTCGGCCCATGAAGTCACTGCTGATCGTCTATCACTCGCGCACCGGCGGTTCGCGTCAGATGGCTGAAGCCGCACAAGCCGCCGCCCGCCAGAGCGGCGAGGCCGAGGTGAAGCTCCTGGAGGCCACCGTCGCCGGCCCCGAGGACCTGCTTGGGGCCGAAGGCTATCTGTTTGTCTGCCCGGAAAATCTGGCGGCGATATCGGGGGAGATGAAGGCCTTTTTTGATCGCGCCTACTACCCGGTGCTGGGCCGTCTCGAGGGCCGGCCTTACGCCCTCATGGTCTGCGCCGGTAGCGATGGGGAGAACGCCGCGCGCCAGATGGCGCGGATCGCCACGGGCTGGCGCCTGAAGCCCGTGGCCGATCCGATCATCGTCTGCACCCATGCCCAGACGCCGGAAGCCATCCTGGCGCCGAAGACGATACCCGAGGCCGACCTGGCCCGCTGCGAAGAACTGGGGGCTGCGATGGCCGCAGGGCTCGGACTGGGCATCTTCTAGGGCGCGCCTTGAAGCTCGCCTGTCTGGAGGGCTTCGGGCCGGACCCTCGGCCGCCTCAGATCTCGGTCACTGGCAGGCGGAGATAGACGCGGCCGTCACGCTCGGCTGGCGGCAAATCGCCAGCACGGATGTTCACCTGCAAGGACGGCAGGATGAGGGTGGGCGGGGGAAGGGTGGCGTCCCTGGCCTCCCGGCGAGCTACAAAATCAGCCTCGCTGACCCCGCCGCGCAGGTGAACATTCTCCGCCTGTTGCTCGGCCACGGTGGTCTCCCAGGCGTGGGTCTTGCGATCTTCAGTGAGATAGTCGTGACCCACATAGATCTTGGTCTGCGGCGGCAGGGCGAGGATCTTCTGGATCGACCGATAGAGGGTCGCGGCGTCGCCGCCGGGGAAGTCGGCCCGGGCGGTGCCATAGTCGGGCATGAACAGGGTGTCGCCCACATAGGCCGCCCCATCGATGAGATAGGTGACGCAGGCCGGCGTGTGGCCAGGCGTATGCAGGACGCCGATCTCGGTCTCTCCCAATTTCAAGGTGTCGCCTTCCCGGACAAGCCGATCGAAGACCGCTCCGTCGGCGGCGATGTCATCGGCGCCAAAGACCTTGCCGAAATAGTCCTGCACCGCGGTGATGTGCGCGCCGATCACCACCTGGGCGCCGGTGGCCTCGCGCAGGCGTGCGGCGGCCGACAGGTGATCGGCGTGGGCGTGCGTCTCCAGCACATAGGTCAGCTTTAGACCGCGCTCTTCAATCGCTCGCAGGATCTCCGAGATCTGCTGGCGAGACACCTTGGCGCCCTTGGGCTCATAATCGAGGACCGGGTCGATCACCGCGGCTTCGCCGGTGGCCATATCCCAGACCAGATAGGTGACGGTCGAGGTCGCCTCGTGGAAGAAGCTTATCTGCTGAACGGACATTGGGTCCTCCTTTCGCCACCCCTATATATGCAGCATTGCTAATATAGCAAACCCGGCTATGAAAAGGGTAGGAGCGCGCCATGGACCTCACAACCACAGCCATGATCGCCGCGGTGATAAGCGGCGCAGTGGTTGGCCTGCTGCTGGCGGTGTTCGGCGGCGGCGGCTCCGTGCTCGCCACACCAGCCCTCATCTATGTGGTGGGTGTAAGCGACACCCACCTGGCCATCGGCACCTCGGCCGCAGCGGTCGCCGTCAACGCCGCGATCAATCTGGTGGGCCACGCCCGCAATGGGCGGGTGAAGTGGCCCTGCGCCAGCGTCTTCGCCACCGCAGGTCTGGCCGGCGCCCTCGGGGGCTCGAGCCTGGCCAAGCTGGTGGACGGCCAGCATCTGCTGGCGCTGTTCGCCGTCGCCATGGCGGCCATCGCCCTGTCCATGATGCGCAAACCCAGGGATGCCGGCGATCCTATGGCGCATATCTCCTGGCCCATGACCCTGAGACTGGCGCCCATTGGCCTGGCCACCGGGCTGGCGGCGGGCTTCTTTGGTATCGGCGGCGGCTTTCTCATCGTACCTGGTCTCATGGCGGCCAGCGGCATGACGCTCGCCAACGCTGCGGCCTCGTCCCTGTTGTCGGTCAGCCTGTTCGGCGCGGCCACCTCGGCCAACTACGCCCTGTCAGGCCAGGTGCTCTGGCCGGTGGCGGGTCTGTTCATTGCTGGCGGCTTGGCCGGTGGTCTGGCGGGATTGCGGGTGGCGGGCCTGCTGGCCGACCGCGCCCTGCTGGCGCGTCGGCTGTTCGCCGGGCTGGTTCTGATCGTGGCGGCCTATGTGGCCTGGAGGGGAATTTTCGGATGAGTTTCTGGGACGAACGCTATCAGGGCGAGGCCTATCTGTTTGGCGAGGCGCCCAACGCCTTCCTGGCCCGTCAGGTCCACCGGCTGGCGCCGGGCCAAACCGTCCTGGCCGTGGCCGATGGTGAGGGACGCAATGGGGTGTGGCTGGCGCAGCAGGGTCTTGCGGTCCTGTCCGTCGACGGTTCCTCAGTCGCCCAGGCCAAGGCCGCCCGGTTGGCGGAGGCTCGGGGTGTCAGCCTCGAGCTGCAGCAGGTTGATCTGGCCGACTGGGACTGGCCGCAGGGGCGGTTCGACCTGGTGGCGGCCATTTTCATTCAGTTCGCTGGACCTGAATTGCGGACGCAGATTTTCGAGAACATGAAGCGGGCCCTCAAGCCCGGCGGCCTGATCCTGCTGGAGGGCTACCGGCCCGAGCAAATCGCCTACGGCACGGGCGGGCCGAGAACGCCGGAGAACCTCTATACCGAGGCGATGCTGCAAGAGGCCTTCAGCGACTTTGAAATCCTGGAGCTCGCCGCCTATGACGCAGCCATTGAGGAGGGCGCAGGCCATTCGGGGACGTCGGCCCTGATCGACCTGGTGGCTCGCAAGCCGTCCTGACGGCCTAGCCGACAGGTTTGCCGCGATAGATGTCGCACAGGGTGTCGATCACCCGGGCCGCTGCCGGGTCGGTCAGGCGATAATAGATGGTCTGACCCTCCCTGCGCGTGCCGACCACGCCCTCGGCCCGCAGCTTGGCCAGGTGCTGAGAGGCCGCCGACTGAGCCAGACCCACATGCTGGGCCAGATCCCCGACGGAACATTCGCCATCCCCCAGACGGCAGAGAATGATCAGCCGCTGCTCGCTGGACATCAGCTTCATCAGCCGTGCGGCCGCCGCGGCGCTGGCCTCAAGGGCGGCCAATTCAGCGGCGTCAGGCATCTGGGCGGCGATGGTGTTCAAGGAGGCCTTGCTCATACTAACAGGTCCGGGCTCGGTCAGGCGGTCTTGCCGGTCGCCGGTCCTGTCGCCGGTCGTCCGTCATCCCTCAAAACCACATAGATGGCCGGTATGACCAGCACCGTCAGCAGGGTTGAGGAGGCCAGACCAAACAGCAGCGAGATGGCCAGGCCCTGGAAGATGGGGTCGAACAGGATCACGGCGGCGCCGATCATGGCCGCTGCGGCGGTTAGAACGATGGGCTTGAAGCGGATCGCGCCCGCCTCCAGCAACACATCCCGCAGGGGGCGATCGCCGGTCTGAGCGTGCCGGATGAAGTCCACCAGCAGGATGGAATTGCGGACGATAATGCCTGCCAGCGCGATAAATCCGATCATCGAGGTGGCCGAGAACGGCGCGCCGAAGATGATGTGGCCGATGACGATGCCCACCAGGGTCAGCGGGATGGGCGTCAGGATCACCAGGGGCAGGCGGAAGCTTTTGAACTGCGCCACCACCAGGACATAGATCCCCAGGATCGCCACGGCGAAGGCCGCCCCCATGTCGCGGAAGGTGACCCAGGTGATCTCCCACTCGCCGTCCCAGAGCAGGGTAGGCGTGCGCTCATCGCTGGGCTGGCCGTTCAGGCGGACGGTGGGCTTGGGCAGGTCGCCCCAGTCGTGGGCCTCGATGGCGTCGCCCACGGCGAGCATGCCGTAAATCGGCGCCTCGTACTGGCCGGCCAGTTCGGCGGTGACCATCTCGGCGTCCAGGCCGTCGCGGCGATAGATCATGTGCGAACCAGGTTCAGACACCGCATCGACCACCTCGCCCAGCTCAACCAGCCGCCGTCCATCGGCCGTCTGCGACACCGCCACCGGGGTGGCGGCGAGGCGCTCGCCCCAGGTGCGGTCGGCCTGGGGCAGGCGGACGGAAATCTCCAGAGGCGTCCGGCCCTCGCCTCGGTGGGCGTAGCCGATGGGACCGCCGCCAAAGACCGCGCCGATGGAATCCAACACCTCGCCTTCAGAGACGCCCAGGTGCTCGACGGTCTCGCGGGTGGGCGTCAGGCGCAAGCGGGGGCGCGGTTGCCCATAGGAGTCGTCCACGTCGACAATGTAGGGGATCGCCTGGAAGAGGGTTTTCACCTCGGCGGCCACGGCGCGGCGGGTCTCGGCGTCGGGACCATAGATTTCCGCCAGCAGGGTGGCCATCACCGGCGGTCCAGGCGGCGCTTCGACCACCTTGATCGACCCGCCTTCAGGAAGGGGCAGGTCCCCCAGGCGTTTCCGCAGGTCGAGCGCGATGGCGTGGGAGGCGCGCTTGCGATCGCCTTTGTGAGACAGGGTTATGGACAGATCGCCCATCTCGGGCCGGTCACGCAGGAAGTAGTGCCGGACGAGGCCGTTGAAGTTGAACGGTGAGGCCGTGCCCGCATAGGCCTCGATCGCGATCACCTCGGGGATCGTCCGGGCGATCTCGGCGGCCCCGGCCAGGGTGCGTTCGGTGGTTTCCAGGCTGGCGCCTTCAGGCAGGTCGAGGACCACCTGGAGTTCCGACTTGTTGTCGAAGGGCAGCAGTTTCACCGTCACCGTCTTGGTGGCGAACATGCTCATGGACAGCAGCGTGGCCAGGCCCACCGCGCCCAGAAAGATCCAGGCGCTGCGGCGAGTGGCGATCACCCGGCTGGCCAGGGCGCGATAGGCGCCGCCCAGCCGACCGCCGCTTTCATCGTGCCCATGTCCATGGCCGTCGGCCAGGGTCTGACGGGCGAAGCGGACCATCAGCCACGGCGCGATGACCACGGCGACGAAGAAGGAGAAGACCATGGCCGCCGAGGCGTTGACCGGGATCGGCGCCATGTAGGGGCCCATCAGCCCTGAGACGAACAGCATGGGCAGCAGGGCTGCGACCACGGTCAGGGTCGCCACCACGGTGGGATTGCCCACCTCGGCCACGGCCTCGATAGCCGCCTGGGTAGGGGTGCGGCCGTCCTTCATCGCCCAGTGGCGGGCGATGTTCTCGATCATGACGATGGCGTCGTCCACGAGGATGCCGATGGAGAAGATCAGGGCGAACAGGCTGACCCGGTTGATGGTGTAGCCCATCAGGTTGGAGGCGAAGAGGGTCAGCAGAATGGTGGTGGGGATCACCACGGCGGTGACGCCGGCCTCCCGCCAGCCAATAGCCAGGCCGATCAGGATGACGATGGAGACAGTGGCCAGCCCCAGGTGAAACAGGAGCTCATTGGCCTTTTCATTGGCGCTCTCGCCATAGTCACGGCTGACGGCGACCTCCAGGCCTTCGGGGATGAGACTGCCCTTCAGCGTCTCCACCCGCTCCAGAATGTGCTCAGACACCACCACGGCGTTGGCGCCCTGGCGCTTGGCGATGGCCAGGCTGACGGCTGGCGCCTGGGTCCAGCCCTCGGCGGTGCGGCTGTGACGCCAGACCCGGGCCTGGTCTTCCCTCGGTCCCTGGATCACTGTGGCGACGTCGCGGATGTAAACCGGCTCGCCCTTCACCGAGGCGACGCTCAGCAGACCCACTTCCTGTGCGCTGGCCAGGGTGCGGCCCGCGGTGACGTCCACCGCCTGGCCGTCCTGGCGGATGGAGCCGGCTGGGAAGCTGCGGTTGGCCTGGCGCACAGCCTCGATCACGCCGCCCAGGGGGACGCCCCTCAGGGCCAGGCGTTCGGGGTCGGGCTCCACACGGATCTCATCTGGCCGTCCGCCAACGATGAAGGTCAGGCCCACATCCTCGACCTTGGCCACCTCGGTGCGCAGCTTCAGCGCGATGTCATAGAGGGCCTGGTCCGACCAGCGCTCGGCCATTTCCTGGGTCGGGGTCAGGGTCAGCACGACGGCGGGCACATCATTGATGCCGCGGGTGACGATCATCGGTTCAGGGATCCCCACCGGGATCTGATCATAGTTGGCGCGGACCTTCTCATGGACGCGCACGGCGGCGTCCTCGGGGTCTTCGCCCACATCGAAACGGGCGGTGACCAGGACCTGATCGTCCTGCACCTGAGTGTAGACGTGATCCACCGCGTCGATGGACTTGACGATGGTCTCCAGAGGTTTGGCCACCAGTTCGGCGCCGTCGGCGGCGCGCAGGCCGGGTGTCGCGACCATGATATCCACCATGGGTACGCTGATCTGCGGCTCTTCTTCCCGGGGGATGGACAGGAGCGCCATCAGGCCTACGGCGATGGCCGCCAGCAGGGCCAAGGGCGTCAGAGGGGAGTGGATGGTCGCCTGGGTCAGGCGCCCGGATATGCCTAGATTCATCGGGCCGCTCCCTGGGTGGGCGTCAGCAGCACATCGCCGGCGCGGGCGCCCGACAGGATCTCGACCTGACCTGGCGTTGGCGCGGGCGTCGCCTGAACCGCCACCTCGCGCGCCGCGCCGTCAGGTCCCAGGATGCGGACGAAGTCCAGGCCGAATCGCGTGGCCACATAGGCCTTGGGGACTACCAGGGCCTCGCGCTCGCCGACCTTGACCTGGACGCGGACCCGCTGACCGATCAGGTCGGCGCGCAGGCCTTCGACCCGCAGGTCGGCGGTCACCTGGCCCCCAGTCACCGACGGATAGATCTGTACGACCGTTCCATAGGCGGCCAGTCCGGGCAGATCTGCGGCGTCGACGGGCGCCTGGTCGCCAACCTTCAGCGCGCGGGCCTGTCCCTCGGGCAGTTCCAGCCGCAGCAGCGGTTCCCCTGAGGTGATGGTCGCCACCGATTGCCCGCCGGCGATAACCGAGCCAGCCGGCACATCGGCCTGCAGGACCCGGCCGGAGGAGGGCGCCAGTATGGCGCCCTGCGATCCCATCTCGGCGCTGGCGGCCCGCTGGGCCCTTGCGGCCGCCGCCATGCCTTCCGCGGCCCGGGCTGCGGCCTGGGCCTGCTCGAGCCGCGCCTTGGCGTAAAAGCCCTTGTCGTAGAGCACCTGCACCCTGGACAGTTCGGCCGCGGCCCTCGCAGCTTCGGCCGCCGCGGCGGCGGCCTGGGCGTCATAGGCCGTGGTTTCCAGGGTCAGACGCTGGTCGGACACCCGACCGATTAACTGGCCTTTGCGCACCTCGTCGCCTTCCCGGACCAGGAGCTCGGTCAGGGTGCCGCCAATCCGCGCCCGGGCCTCGGCCATGTCGCGGGTCACCACGCTGGCGGCCACCGGCTTCAGATCGTCGACCGGCTGCAGGCGAAGGGTGAGGCGGGCGCCCTTGGCCTCGGCTGCCGGCGTCGGCTTTGGGGCCGCCGGCTCCGAACAGGCGGCGGCGCCCAGGGTCAGGGCCAGCAGGCTCGCGGTCAGCAGGGGGCGCATGGGCGTCTCTTCCGGGGTCTTATTGGGCGTCGCGGACGGCGCCGGTGGCAGGATCGATACGGACCACTGGCAGCTTGGCTTCCCGCCAGGCGCCAATGCCGCCCGCAAGGTGGCCGGCGACCTCAACGCCAGCCTTCTGGCAGAGGTCCAGAGCCATGGCCGAGCGCTTGCCTGACCCGCACTGCAGCACGATGGCCCGCGGACCGCCAGCCGGCAGGGCGTCGGCGTCGAAGGTGGACAGGGGGAAGTTCAACGCCCCGTGGATGCGCTCGGAGGCGAACTCAGCGGGCTCGCGGACGTCGATCAGCACGATCTGGCGCGCGGCCAGCCGGTCGTGGACGTCGGCGGGGGCAAGGTCGGCGGTGTGGGGCATGAGGAGATCTCCGGCCAGTCGTTAAAACCATTGTATATTCGCAACTACGCATATATAGGTTTCATCAGCCCATTCAAGAGACATCAAGCCTGGGGCTGAGGGACGGACGCCGCCTTGACCATGATCAATGTCGGGGCTGGGAAAGAGATCAGGGTTATCCCATGAAAAAGCCAGTCATAGCCATATTGGGCGCCGGTCTCGGCGGGGCCGTCGCGGCCTTCGAGATCAAGGAAGCGGTCGGGGCCAACGCCGAGGTGACCGTCGTATCCCAGGGGGATGTCTTCCACTTCGTCCCCTCCAACCCCTGGGTCGCGGTGGGGTGGCGAAAGCGTGAGGCCATCGAGGTTCATCTTCCGCCGATCATGGCTCGGAAGAAGATCGGCTTCACCGGCGTCGGCGCCCGACGGGTGCATCCTCAGGAGAGCCGCCTGGAACTGGAGGACGGGGAGAGCCTCTTCTACGACTATCTGGTCATCGCCACGGGCCCGGAGCTGGCCTTCGACGAGATCGAGGGCCTGGGGCCCGACGGCTACACCCAGTCTGTCTGTCATGTGGCGCACGCCGAACGCGCCGCTGAAGCCTTCGAGGTCCTGGCGCGCAATCCGGGTCCGATCGTGGTGGGGGCGGTGCAAGGGGCGTCCTGCTATGGCCCGGCCTACGAGTTCGCCATGATTCTCGACACCGAGCTGCGGCGTCGAAAGATCCGCGATCAGGTCCCGATGACCTTCGTCACCGCCGAACCCTATGTGGGGCATCTCGGTCTGGACGGGGTGGGCGACACCAAGGGGCTGCTGGAGAGCGAGATGCGCCAGCGGCACATCAAGTTCATCACCAACGCCAAGGTGGCCAAGGTCGGTCCCGGCCAGATGTCGGTGGAAGAGATCGCTGAGGATGGATCGGTCAAGGCGACCCATGAGCTGCCGTTCAGCTACTCCATGATGCTGCCAGCCTTCCGCGGCGTGTCCGCCGTCATGGGGATCGAAGGGCTCACCAATCCCAAGGGCTTCATCCTGGCTGACAAGCACCAGCGAAACCCGACCTATCCCAATGTCTTCTCTCTCGGCGTCTGCGTGGCCATTCCGCCTATGGGCAAGACCCCGGTGCCGGTGGGCGTGCCCAAGACCGGCTTCATGATTGAGAGCATGGTGACCGCCATCGCCGAGAACCTGAAGGAGCTCCTGGCGGGCGCAGAGCCCACCCATGAGGCGACGTGGAACGCCATCTGTCTGGCCGATTTCGGCGACAGCGGCGTGGCCTTCATCGCCCAGCCGCAGATCCCGCCGCGCAACCTCAACTGGGCCGCCGAGGGCCGCTGGGTGCATCTGGCGAAGATCGGTTTCGAGAAGTACTTCATCTCCAAGATCAAGAGAGGGGAATCCACGCCCTTCTATGAAAAGCTCGCCCTCGATCTGATCGGGGCCCGAAAGCTGAAGGTCTGACCATGCCCCAGATCGTCTGCCCCGCCTGTGCGGCGGCCAACCGCATTCCCCCAGACCGTGACGCCGCCGCGGCGAAGTGCGGCCGGTGTGGGGTGCGGCTGTTCCAGGGCCAGCCCACTGAAGTGGATTCTGCGGGATTGCAGACCCACCGGCGAGCCAATCAGGGGGTGGCCGTGCTGCTGGACGTCTGGGCGCCCTGGTGTGGCCCCTGCCGGTCCATGGCGCCGCATTTCGCCGCCGCCGCCGCGCGGCTGGAGCCGGATGTTCGGCTGCTCAAACTCAACGCAGACGAGGCGCCCGACGCCAGCGCAGCCCTGGGCGTTTCAGGGATTCCCGCGCTCATCCTGCTCAAGGACGGGCGCGAGGTGGCCCGTCGGGCCGGCGTGATGACCACCGACCAGATCACCGCCTGGGTGTCCCAGGCCCTGGCTGCGGCGTGAGCCCCAGCCCACAGAGGACTGATCCACATGACTCTCGATCGCGCAGTCTTTGTCTTCGCTGGCTTCGTCGTGCTGACCAGCGTCGCCCTGGCCCACCTTGTGAGCCCCTGGTGGATGCTGCTTGCCGCCTTTGCCGGGCTCAACATGATCCAGGCGGCCTTCACCGGCTTCTGTCCGGCCGCCATGGCGCTGAAAAAGCTTGGCTTTAAGCCGGGGCAAGCGTTCCGCTAAGCTTGGCCAGCACCGCCAGACCATCGGCCGCGAGTCGACGGGTCAGGGCCTCTGCGTCCATGGGCTGCGCCAGGGCGGCGGCCTGACCAGACCACAGCGGGGTGAAATCCTGCGGTGTCGGGCTGGCCGACCTTAAGGGGCCCAGGGCTGCTGCGGCATGCGGAAAGGCGGGCGCGTCCGGCGATAGAGGGCCGATCTCGGCCATCAGTCGGTTGATGATCCCCCTGGCTGGCCGGCCTGTGAACAGGTTGGTGAGCGCCGTTCCGTCATCGCTCGCCTGGGCCAGCGCCTGCCGATGGGCGTCGGTGACCAGGGACTGCGGGCTCTTGAGATAGGCCGTGCCCACCTGGACGCCCGCGGCGCCCAGGGCGAGGGCTGCGGCGAGACCCCGGCCATCGGCGATCCCGCCTGCGGCGATGATCGGCAGGTTCACGGCGTCGACCACCTGCGGCAACAAGGCCATCAGCCCAGGTTGAGCGCTCATATTGTCGGTCAGGAAGCTGCCGCGATGGCCGCCGGCTTCCAGGCCCATGGCGATCACCGCATCGCATCCATGGTCGGCCAGCCAGACCGCCTCGGCCACCGTCGTGGCCGAGCTGATGACGCGCGCCCCGGTGGCCTTGACCCGGTCCAGCAGGGCAAGGTCTGGCAGACCGAAGTGAAAGCTGACCACCTCCGGTCTGACGGCTTCGACAACGGCGCAATAGTCGGCGTCAAACGGGGCCCGGCCCGCGCCGGTGGGCGCCGCCGACGGATCAAGTCCAAGCTCGCGGTAGTAGGGGCTCAGGCGACGAAGCCACATCGCCTGCGCCGCTTCATCGGGCGGGCTCTGCTGGTGGCAGAAGAAGTTGAGGTTCAGCGGACCGGGCGCCGCCTGGCGGTACTCAGCGACCTGACGCTGGACGTCGTCCGGGCGCAGCAGGGCGCAGGGCAGGGCGCCAAGACCGCCGCCACGGCTCACCGCAACCGCCAGATCGACTCCGGAAGACCCGGCCATCGGCGCCTGGAGGATGGGCTGTTGTAATCCAAACAGATCGAGCAATCGACGGTCTGGCCATTGAGACATGTTGCGCCCTCACGCTGACAGCGGCGTCTCAGCCTTCTCAGGCTTCAACGCATGCGCCGAGCCCATACAGCCGCCAGGGCCAATCATAAACGCTTACAATCACGACGCCCCCAGCCCTATACTGCGTCGAGTGGGTGTTTCCCCTGTGTCGGCGCCGGTTTGGCGCGGTCTGGCCCAGGCGGCGCCCCCCGTCGCCAGCCGCGGCATTGCGCCCGCAACCGCAGCTGGCGGGGCCGATACGGGGCCGGGCGCCGGCCATTTCAGCCGCTCCCCATTCCTGCTTCGCCTGCGCGCCATGGGCGGCGCCGCGGCCTTCGCGGAATGAAAGGATCACGAGTTCCAGTGAGTAAGACCGAGATGTCCCCGACTCCGACCGGCAAGCTTGATGTGAACCACGGCTGCTATCGAATCCTGGCTGGCCCCCGCGGCGAGATGGGTGAGGCGATCGCCTATGTGGGAATGCGTAAGCTCGATCAGCTGACTGAAGATACGGTCGATGGCGCGCTCGCCATAATGATCGCCCGTCTCGATGTTCGACGCGACGCCTTCGTCGCCCAGCGAGACGACCAGGGTCTGCCCAGCGCCGATGAATACCGCGAGGCCCTCGACGCCGCGCCGCTCGTCATGGAATCCCGCCTGGACAATACCCTGCACGCCCATTCGCAGCGACCAGGCGCGCGGGCCAACGCCGGCGATCTCGCCAGGTCCTGCGGTCTGACCGAGACGGCCTTCTGGCTGGAATACGGACGCTTGGGTCGGCGGCTGAACGCCCTGCTGGCCATTGAGGCCCCCAAGGACAAGACGCCCCGGCAGCTCGCCTCGCTCTACAGCTTCGCGACCTTTGATGTGGGCGCGCGTCCGAGCGATCTGACGATCACCCTGCGTCCGGCCTTTCTTGAGGCCCTGCAGTAGGCGGTCTGACCGCCAGCCGCATCAGATGGCTCGGATCTGCGGCTTCCTTCCATCCAGGACCAATTCACGCCCATGAGCCCCTTCGCCGAACTGGCCTATCATGTGACCCCGCTGGGCGCGCTCAGCCTGCGTCGCCGACGGATGTTGGCCCTGGATATCGAGGTGCTAGAGGTCAAGCTGGGCGAAGACTTCCTGATGTCCAGCCTGTTCACGGCGGGGGAGCGGGCCTTGGCCCACCTGTCCGTTGAGGCCGCGCCTGCCGGACCCTTGGATGTTCTGGTAGGCGGACTTGGCCTCGGATATACGGCCGCCGCCATGCTCGACCATGAACGGGTGCGGAGCCTGCGGGTCATCGACGTCTTGCCTGAGGTGATCGCCTGGCATCGGGACGGTCTGGTGGATCTTGGCCCCCGACTGTCTGGCGACATCCGCTGCGCGCTGGAGGAGGGGGACTTCTTCGCCATGGTTCGCTCCGGGACGGCGCCGCAACCTGGACGTTTCCATGTGATCGCCGTGGACATCGATCATTCGACCGAAGCCTGGCTGAACGCCGACAATGGCGATCTCTATACCGAGGCGGGCCTCACGAGCCTCAAGGCCTGGCTGCATCCGGGGGGCGTGTTCGGCCTCTGGTCGGACGCTGCGCCGGATGCGGCCTTCCTGGCGCGCATGGCCGCCGTCTTCACCAAGGTGGACGCTGAGGTTGTGACCTTCGACAATCCCCTCCGGGACGCCCAGGAGACCTGCACCATCTATCGCGGCTGGGCGACGTGATCGCCCCGGACGCTTCTCAGGTCAGCCCGCTGCATCGCGAACGGTTGGAGACAGTGACGGCCCTGCTTCTGACCCACGGGGTGCGGAGCGTGTGCGATCTGGGCTGTGGATCCGGCGCCCTTCTGGAACGTCTGATGGATGAGACGCAGTTCGAGACGTTGATCGGGCTTGATCAGTCGCCGATGGCCCTTGATCGGCTGCGCAGCCGGATCGGAGCCGATGGCTCTGGCGGACGGGTCCGACTGATGCTCGGCTCATTCACCGAGATCCAACCTCTCCTGACCGGCTTGGACGCCGCTGTGCTGATGGAGACGCTCGAGCATGTGGAGCCCGACCGCCTGTCTCTCGTGGAGCGGGCCGTGTTCGGGGCTGCGCGGCCGGGCCTTGTGGTCATCACCACGCCCAATGTGGAGAGCAATACGCTGCTGGGCCTTGGGCCTGGACGTCGCCGCCATCCCGACCACCGTTTTGAATGGCCCAGGGCCAGGTTCGCCGCCTGGGCGGCTGGCGTTGGGAAGCGCAATGGCTATGCGGTCACCTGGGGCGAGATTGGCTGGAGCCATCCCCGGCTGGGGGCGCCGACCCAGATGGCCAGCTTCACCCGGGCGCCGGCGACGGCAGAACTGGAACCGAGCCTGCGCCCAGCCGTGCCTGCAGGGAATCTGTTTCCAGCCCGCCCGGCGGGGGCTATGACGAATCGACAAGGGGCCTAGGCGGTTCCGCCCGGGGGGCGGCGGCCGGGCGCCGACCAGCATGCGCCCGCGGCTGAGACGCGCGGCTTCGAACAACCGAGGAGGTGGCGTGGAGCATCCAGTCACGCCGGACACCGCCCCAGGACTGTCCCTGGTTATCGCCGTCCTCAACGAGGCCGAGAACGTGGCCGCCGTCACCGCCGACTGCCTCAATCAACTGGCTGGCGTCGGGCCTTTTGAGATCGTCTTCGTCGATGACGGGTCCACCGACGGCACCGCCCAGGTGATCCTTGACCTGGCCACCCGCCATCCGCAGGTCCGGCTGGTCTCCCATGATCGCTGCTGCGGGAAGTCCCAGGCGGTGCGCACAGGGGTGATGGCCGCCCGGGCGCCCTGGGTCGGGACCCTGGACGGGGATGGCCAGAATACGCCCGGCGACCTTGGCGATATGCTCGCCCTGGCCTTGGCTGCGGAAGGCCGGCGCCCCCTGGTGGCCGGTGTGCGCGTACGCCGGGATGATCCCTGGCCGCGCCTGGTGGCCACCCGTCTGGCCAATGGCTTTCGCGCCCGGGTCCTGAATGATCACTGCCCAGACACCGGCTGCGGCGTAAAGCTCTTCGGCCGTGAGGACTTTCTGAAGCTGCCCTGTTTCGAAGGCATGCACCGCTTCCTGCCAGCCCTGTTCCAGGCCTATGGCCACCCCCTGATCAACCATCCGGTGACCCACCATGCGCGCCTGCATGGGGTTTCGAAATACACCAACCTCGGGCGCGCCTTGGTCGGTGTGGGCGACCTCCTGGGGGTGATCTGGCTCAAGAGCCGCATCCGCGCCCCCGATGTGTCGGAGCGCCGTCCATGAGCCTGCTGGGCGAGGGGCGGCTGAGTCTGAAGGGCGCGCTACTGCTCTTGGCGGCGGCCCTGGTGATCCTGGCGCCGGGCCTGATGGGCCTCCCGCCCGTGGACCGCGATGAGTCCCGCTATGCGGTGGCCACCACCCAGATGCTGGCCACTGGCGACTTCGTCGACATCCGCTTTCAGGAGCAACCGAGATACCTGCAGCCGGCCGGCGTCTATTGGCTCCAGGCCTTAAGCGCAGCGACCTTCACCGACCCGGAGTCTCGGGAAATCTGGGCCTATCGCCTGCCGTCCCTGACCGCCGCCCTGGCCGCCGTACTTGTGACCGGCGTGATGACCAGCCTGTGGTTCGGCTCGTGGACCGGCCTGCTGGCTGGCCTGCTGCTGGCCTCGTGCATGTCCCTCGGGTTTGAGGCCCGCATCGCCAAGACTGACGCCTCGCTGTTGGCGGCGGTGACCATCGCCCAATTCGCCTTCATGCGGGTCTATACCGGCGCTGCGCGAAGTCGCTGGCCCGTGCTGATTTTCTGGATCGCCCTGGGGGTCGGGGGAATGCTGAAGGGCCCCATCATCCTGCTGGTGGTGGGTCTGGCGGCCGTAGCCCTGGCGCTCTGGGACCGAAGTCTGGCGCGCCTGGCGCCCCTGCAGCCGCTCTGGGGGTTGCCGCTGGCCCTGCTGATCGCCGCCCCCTGGTACGTCGCCATCGGTCTGGCGACAGACGGCGAGTTCTTCCGCGTCGCCATCGGTGGAAACCTGCTGCACAAGGTGGGCACCGGCCAGCAATCCCATGGCGGGCCGGTGGGCTATCACCTCATGGGCTTCGCCCTGACCTTCTGGCCGGGCGCCCTGTTGGCGGCTCTGGCCGTCCCCTTCGCCTGGCGCGAGCGGGCCAGACCCGAAGTCCGCTTCCTGATCTGCTGGATCATCCCGGCCTGGCTGGTGTTCGAGTTCGTCTCCACCAAGCTGCCCCACTATGTCCTGCCCGTCTTTCCGGCCATCGCCGTCCTGACCGCCGTGGCGGCGACGAGTCCGCAGCCCCAGGGGCGGGCCCCCTGGCTCAAGGTGCTGTTTGGCCTTTTCCTGCTGCTCTGGCTGGCGGTGAGCCTGACGGTGAGCCTGTTGGCGCCCGTCGGATTCTGGCTCTACGAGTCGCGTCTGGACGTCGTCGCCATTACCTTGGCGGCGGCCGCCATTGGCGCCGTAGGGGTCATGACCTGGCGGGTGTTCGCCGGTCGCCGGGATCAGGCGGTACTCGCCGGGGCGGTGGCTGCGGCTCTGGTGTCGCTCAACAACTACGGCTTGGGATTGCCGCGCCTGGAGGCCCTGTGGCTCAGTCCGCAGATCGCCGAGGCGTCAGCAGCCGCGGCCTCTGGCTGCGTTCAGCCCCAGATCATCAGCGCGCCCTATCATGAGCCGAGCCTGGTGTTCCTCAACGGCCCGCAAGACACTCAACTGATGGCCACGCCCGAGGCCGCAGCCGAGGCCCTGGCGGAGTCTCCGGCCTGTGGGGTCGCCGTGATCGGGGCCGAGCAGCAGACCGACTTCCTCCAGCGGGCCGAGACCCTGGGCCTGATCCTGCGCCCATCGGGTCAGGTGACGGGTCAGAACTATTCAGACGGTGAAGACCTGACGCTCACCCTCTATGTCGCGGCGTCTGCCCGGGGGGCGGAGCCTGTCGCCCCCTGAACTCCGCCCGGGGCGGCGCCGGGCCCTGGCCGCCATTGGCGTCCTGTCGCTCGTGACCCTGCTGGGGTTCGCCGCCCCGCTGCTGCCCATTGGGGATGCTGAAAGTCTGGCGCGGACGGTGGACGCCCTCGGCGATGGCCCCCAGGCGCCTGTCCTGGGAATCCTGACCTTCGCCGCCCTGGCCAGTCTCGGCGCGCCGCAGTTTGCGCTGATCACCGCCCTGGTGCTGGTGTTCGGCCCATGGGCGGGTTTCGCCTATAGCTGGATCGGTAAGATGATCGCCTGCAGCCTGGGCTTTCTGGTTGGGCGTCGGTTCGGCGCCAGGCTTCTCCAGCAGCACCAGTCAAAGTCCATCGCCGCTCTCATGGCAGGCCTGGCCAGGCGCGGCTTCTGGGTCAGCGCAGGCATCAGGCTGGCGCCTACGGTTCCGTCGGTCATGGTGAATATCGCGGCTGGCGCCACGCCCATGGGGTACTGGCCCTTCATCGCCGGCGCCGGTGTGGGCAGCCTGCCCAAGATGGCGTTGATGGTGTTTGGCGGCGCCGCGGCGATTGAGGCCCTGCGCACCGGAGATCCTGCGGCCTGGGGGGCGGTCGCCCTGGCCCTGGTCCTGACCCTGATCATGTTTCTGGCGGTTCGCGCCTGGCGTCGTCGCCTGACGCCATAGGCCCCGTTTTGCATCTGGGGGCCGAAGCCCCTAGATTCCCGTGATGAGTGTCGCCTTCACCCGAGAGGAAGACTACGAATCCCAGGCTGCCGACCTGCCGGATCGTCCCGTCTCCCCCCATCCGAACCTTGTCACCGCCTCGGGCCTAGCCGCCATCGAGGCTGAGTTGGCGCAGGCCCGCGCCGCCTATGGCGCCGCCCAGCAACAGGGTGGCGTCAGCGCCGACCGCACGGCCATGGCGCGCGCGACCCGTGATCTGCGCTACTGGTCGGCCCGCCGGGCGACTGCGCAACTGACCGAACCGGAAGCCGAGGCAGACCGCGTCCAGTTTGGCCGCACCGTCGATCTCGAGCGTGAAGACGGGCGCCGACAGACCTTCCGGATTGTCGGTGAGGACGAGGCTCAGCCGGGGGAGGGGAGCGTGTCCTATGTCTCGCCCATAGCGCGCGCCCTCCTGGGCAAGACGGTCGGGGAGGTGGTCCTCGTCAACGGGGCGGAAGTCGAGGTTCTGGCGGTTCGCTAAGCCGGGGGACAGGGGCGGAAAAATCCTGTCCCCAGAAAGTCTTGGGTGCTAACGCTCAAGCTTGATTCACACAGAGTGACGCCTATGAAAACCCTTGCCGCCGGCCTTACGGCCCTTCTGGTTCTGGCCGCTGCTCCGGCCGTGGCTGGAGACCAGGACTTCACCCTCGCCAACGCCACAGGCTACACCATCGAGCAGGTCTATGTGGCCCCCAGCCGGTCCGACAGCTGGGAAGAAGATGTGATGGGCTCCGATGTGCTGGGCGATGGCGAGGAAGTCGACATCGTCTTCGACGCCGCCGAAGGCGCCTGCAGCTTCGACCTGAAGGTCGTCTATGACGACGGCGAAGAGGCTGTGTGGTCGCGGCTCGACCTGTGCACGATCTCCAGCGTGGCGATCTATTACAACCGTGCGACCGGTCGCACCTGGGCTGAGACTGAATAGACGTATTCTGGCTGCGGCTCCCGCGTCTCTGACGTGGGAGCTGCGGCTTCAGGCCTTGCGGACAAACTCCGCTCTGAGGACCAGGCCCTTAATTCCCTCATATCGGCAGTCAATTTCCTGGTCGTCTCCGGTGAGCCGGATCGACTTGATAACCGTGCCACGCTTGAGGGTCTGGCCTGCGCCTTTGACCTTCAGGTCCTTGATCAGCGTCACGCTATCGCCGTCTGACAGCAGGGTCCCCATGGCGTCACGGACTTCCACCTGCTGGGCCTTTTCGGCCATGGCCGCCGCCTCGCCGGCGCTCACCCACTCGCCGGTGGTTTCGTCATAGACAAAATCGTCGCTCTGCCCGGTCATCCTGGTCCCCAGCTCTCTGATGGCGCGTCTTAGCCGATCCCTGGGCGCAGGCTCAGGGAAATTTCGCCCTTGGCCCGGGGCCGATTCCCCTTTGCGCCATGGCCATCGCTCTGGCATTCGCCCTGGGTCCAGCGGCCGCGCAGCTTCTGTCAGCCATCACTGCGGCTTCCATTGATTGATTGAAAAAATTCTCAGGGAGATTCCATGCTTGCCAATCAGACCTTCCAGATCCGCCCCCTGCCGACCCTCGTCTTTGGGGTGGACTCCAGCCTGGACCTCGCCACCCATGTGAAGGCGCTGGGCCGCAGCTCGGCCCTGATCGTCACGGACAAGGGTCTGATGGCCAGCGGCGCGGCCACCGCACTCCTGGAGAAGCTGGCCGCCGACGGCGTCCAGGTGGAGGTGTTTGACGGCGTGGCCGCCAACCCCACCGACGAGAATGTGGAGGCTGGCGCCCTTCGTCTGCGCGCCCTGGGCGACGCGGTCGTCGTGGCCCTTGGCGGCGGGTCGTCCATGGACTGCGGCAAGGCCATCGCGCTGCTGGCGACAAATGGCGACAAGGTCACCGATCTGCAGACCCGGGGCCGTAAGGAGCCGGGGGTCCCGGTGATCGCAGTGGCCACCACGGCGGGCACCGGTTCGGAAACCAATTCAGCCTGCGTAATCACCAACACCGCGCTTGGCCGCAAGACCTATGTCATGCATCCGAGCATCGTGCCGGTGGTCTCTGTGCTGGACCCCAAGCTGACCCTGGGCCTGCCCAAATACCCCACCGCCACCTGCGGCTTCGACGTTCTGACCCACGCCATCGAGGCCTTCACCTCGGCGCGCACCACCCCCTATTCGGACGCCGTAGCGCTCGGCGCCATCGAGCTGGTGGCCAAGTACGTCCGCACGGCGGTGGAGAATGGATCGGACCTCGAGGCCCGCTCCCAGATGCTGATGGCGTCCTGCATGGCGGCCATCGCCTTCAACGTCTCGGGCCTGGGCGCCGCCCATGGCACCGGCCACGCCCTCTCAGCCCGGCTGAACGCCGCCCACGGCCAGACCCTGGCGACCATGCTGCCCCACGTCATGGCCTACAATCTCGAGGTCTGCGCGGCCAAGTACGCACAGGTGGCGGAGGCCATGGGTGTCGCCAAGCCGGGCGCGTCCGTCGAGGAGCAGGCCAGGGCGGCCATCGAGGCGGTCGTCGCCCTGCGTGAAGACATCGGCATCACCCGCTCGATCCGCGATCTTGGCGGGACGGATGAACTTTTGCCGCTGCTGGTGGGCGACGCCATGGCTGATGGGGTCAATCTGAGCAACGCCAAGCCGGTCGACGCCCAGGCGATCGAAGCGCTCTACCGCGCCGCCTGGTAGGCCTCAGGGCCGCCGCGGCCGGACGGCTGCGGCGGCCAGGTTGGCGATCTGGCGCAGACGCTCACGATAGGCGGTGAGATCCAGGGGTCCGTCCGGTCCCTGCTTGGCGCCCTTCGTGGCGGCCAGCAGGGTGTCGACCACGGCCTCGGCGCTCAGCCCCGCTGCGCTCAGGTCTATCTCACCGGCTGCCTCAGCGTTGCGGAACACCCGCAGGAGCCGCTCGGCATAGGCCGCATCCGCCGCCCGTCCGAGATCGGCGCCGATGCGGGTGCGGGTGTCATCCAGTTCCAGCAGATGGGCCGACCTGGCATAGCGCTCCTGGGCCTTGCCGCACTGGGCGTCGAGCAGCAGATACAGGCGCTCGGCGAAGGGCAGGTCAGCGGCCTCAGCATGGTCGCAGCTGCAGCTCGCCTCAGCCAGGGTGCGGGCGTGCATGGCCCGGAACACCGCCTCCTTGCCGTCGAAATAGAGATAGAGGGTGCCCTTGGCCACGCCGGCCGCTCTGGCGATGTCGTCCATCGCTGTCCGGCGGAAACCGAAGGCGGCGAACAACTCCTGGGCGGCGTCGAGGATGGCGGCGGTCTTGCCGCGGGCCTCGGCCGCGTCACGCGCCTCGGGGGTGGGATCGGACATGGACCCTGTTTGGCGCCTGACGCGATTGACAGCAAGCGGCTGACTGCACCAAATGACCGTATAGACTCATTTGGTCATTTTTCCGGCTCTGGCGTGTCGATCACGCCTCAGGCCGCGCCTGCGCAAGGACTGTTTCCCATGACCCTGGCCCGCCAGATCCATCTCGTCCGCCGCCCCAACGGGGTGCCGACCCTCGAGGACTTCGCCCTGGTGGAGGCGCCGGTGGCCGACGCCGGCGAAGGGCAGGTGCAGGTCGAAGCCCTGATGATGTCGGTCGATCCCTATATGCGGCCGCGCCTGGACGCCGATCAGCCGCTCGGCGCGCCCCTGCTGGGCGGCGGGATCGGCCGGGTGGTGCAGTCAAACAATGACCGGTTCGCCGTCGGCGATCTGGTGCGGCATGGGGCCGGTTTCCAGGAGCGGTTCGTCTCTGACGGCAAGGGGCTGTCGGTCCTCAAGCGCGATCCTGAGCTTCCGCTCAGCGTCTATATGCACGCCCTTGGCGCCACTGGCATCACCGCCTATGGCGGCCTGCTGGAGACCGGCGCGCTCAAGGACGGCGAGCAGGTGTTCATCTCCACCGCCGCCGGCGCCGTCGGCTCGGTCGCCGCCCAGATCGCCAAGATCAAGGGCTGCTATGTGGTGGGCTCCACCGGCGCCGACGACAAGGCCGCCTGGCTGCGGGACGAGGTCGGCCTCGACGCGGTGATCAACTACAAGACCCAGGATCTGGCCCAGGCCCTGAAGGACGCCACGCCCAAGGGGATCGATGTCTATTTCGAGAACGTCGGCGGCGCGCATCTGGACGCCGCCCTGCCGCGCATGAACGTCCGCGGCCGCATCCCCGTCTGCGGCATGATCTCGACCTATAACGGGGGCGGCGAGGGGGTGAAGAACCTGTTCAGCCTCATCTACGGCCGCATCCGCATGGAAGGCTTTGTGGCCAGCGACTTTGGCCATCTGAACGCCGCCTTCCTGGCCGACATGACTGGCTGGCTGAAGGATGGCCGCGTCAAATACCAGGAGACCATCCTCGAGGGCTTCGAGCGGGCGCCCGAAGGCCTCATCGGCCTGTTCTCCGGGGCCAACAACGGCAAGATGCTCATTCATATCGCCGACTAGGACGCTTCAGGCGCCTTTTCATCCACGTCCGACAACATACTGAAATTCTTGGGAGACCCCAGATGAGCTTCGACATGCAGACAACCGGTCTTCAGCTGCGATCCCTGGTTAAGGCCAGCGGCGAGCTGGAACTGTCCCTGGCCCGGGTTCCCGTCCAGCCCCCTGGGCCGGGCGAGATCCTGGTTCGGGTGGAAGGCTCGCCGATCAACCCATCCGACCTCGGCCTGCTGGTGAGCGCCGCCGACATGAGCCAGGCCAAGGCCAGCGGGACGGCCGACAGTCCCGTGATCACGGCGCCTGTTCCCCCGGCCTATATGAAGGCCATCGCCGCGCGGGTGGATGACTCCATGCCGGTCGGCAACGAGGGCGCGGGTGTTGTCGTGGCCGCTGGCGAGGGCGCAGAGGCCCTGATCGGCAAGACCGTCGCCATCCTTGGCGGCGCCATGTACGCCCAGTACCGGACGGTGAAGGCGGCCGACGCCCTGCTGCTCCCCGACGATGTGACCCCGGCGGAAGGCGCCTCTTGCTTCGTCAATCCGCTGACGGCGCTCGGCATGGTGGAGACCATGCGCCGGGAAGGTCACACCGCCCTGGTGCACACCGCCGCGGCCTCCAACCTCGGTCAGATGCTCAACCGCCTCTGCCTGAAGGATGGGGTGGCCCTGGTGAATATCGTCCGCAGCGCCGAGCAGGCGGCTCTGTTGAAGGGGCAGGGGGCGGTTCACGTGCTGGACAGCACCTCGCCCAACTTCACTGAGGAGCTCACCGAGGCCCTGGTGGCGACCGGCGCGACGCTGGCCTTCGACGCCATTGGTGGCGGTCGCCTGGTCGGCCAGATCCTGACGGCCATGGAAGTGGCGGCCAATCGCAAGGCCACCGAGTACAGCCGCTATGGGTCCACCACCTACAAGCAAGCCTACATCTATGGTGGACTCGACACCCGCCCGACCGAGCTCAACCGGGGCTTTGGCATGTCCTGGGGCGTGGGCGGCTGGCTCCTGACCCCGTTCCTGATGAAGATCGGCGCCGACGCCGCCCAGGCCCTGCGCCAGCGGGTGGCCTCGGAGCTGAAGACCACCTTCGCCAGCCACTACACCGCCGAGATCTCCCTGGCCGAGGCCCTGCAGCCGGACATCCTGGCGGCCTATAACCGCCGCGCCACGGGCGAGAAGTACCTGATCAACCCCAATAAGGGCGTCTAGGCCCACCTACCTCGCAATGTGATCGGCGTCCCCTGAGGCATGGCTTCAGGGGGCGCCATCTCGCGTCTGGTAATTCGTTTCAGGGCCAGGGCTGCGCTGTGCGGAGGGGGAGGTTTGGAGGCCTGGCCCGGAATCGAACCGGGGTGCACGGATTTGCAGTCCGCTGCGTAACCACTCCGCCACCAGGCCATCCGGCGCCCAACGCCCCATCTCAGGGGTGTCGTCATTGGCGGAGGCGGATCGCTAACAGAACCGCCCGCCCGCGGCAATCTCTCTTGCAGCGGGTGATTGCGCTTCGGACGGGGCCGGACCTATAAGCGCCCATCATCTGCATGCCTCCGAGGTCACATGGTCGACTTCTCCGCCGCCCGCCTGAACATGGTCGACAGCCAGGTCCGGACCAATGACGTGACCGACCTTCGGGTGCAGGACGCCATGCGGGTCATTCCCCGCGAGACTCTGACACCGCCTGGCAAGGCCTACCTCGCCTATGCCGACGCCGAAATCCCCTATGGACCCGGCCGCGCGCTGCTGGCGCCGCGGGACGTGGCCAAGCTGTTGCAGGCCCTCGCCATCGCGCCGGGTCAAAAGGCCTTGGCCATCGCCGCCCCCTATGGCGCGGCGGTTGTGGAACATGCTGGCCTTCAAGTTGAGCGGCTCGACGGAGAGGACCTGACCTCGCCGACAGCCTCGACCTACGACGTGATCATTTGCGAGGGGGCTGTGGCGCGCACGCCGGACGCCTGGACCGCTGCGCTTGCGCCCGGCGGCCGGTTGGCTGTGGTCGAGCGGGCCGGGCCGGTCGGAAAGGCTGTCATCTATACGCAGAGCCCTACGGGCCTCGCCCGTCGGGAGATCTTCGATGCGACGCCCGGATTTCTCGGTGGGTTTGAGCCTGCGCAAGGATTCGCCTTCTAGGCTGTGCTGAAACGCCTGCGAAAATCGCGCGTGAAAAAAGCTTAAGGTTGCGCCCCCTGGCCGAGTGGGGAACCGCGGGCCATATAGGACGCACAGATTGCCTTATCGGGGCCTCGATGGGGGGCCTGAGTCGGGGACTACGCATGTTCATCAGCCGTCGCGGAGCCTTGCTGGCCGCCGTTTTCAGTGCAGGCCTGTCCGTTGGAGGCCCTGCGTCCGCCGAGTCCCTGGCCGACGCCATCGCCCTGGCCTACCAGACCAATCCGACCCTACAGGCGCAGAGAGCGTCCCTCCGGGCGCTCGACGAGAGCATCGTCCAGGCGCGGTCAGGTTGGCGTCCGTCCCTGAGCGCGTCCGCCTCAGGCCAGTACACTGAGACTCGCACACCCCGGCAGCTGGCGGATCTGAATGGCGACGGCGTTCCAGAAACCTCCGTAGGCGGGATCAGCGAGGATAATTCCGGCGCCGCCAGCCTCAATCTGAGCCAGCCAGTCTGGACCGGGGGACGGGTGGGCGCAGCAGTGTCCGCCGCCCGGGCTGACGTCCTGGCCGGGCAGGAGAACCTTCGCCGCATCGAAGCTGAAGTCCTGGGTGGCGTCATTGTCGCCTATGTGGATGTGCGCCGGGACCAGGAAGCCCTGCGCATCCGACAGGACAACGTGCAGGTCCTGACCCGACAGCTGGAAGAAACCGACGCCCGTTTCGAGGTCGGCGAAATCACCCGCACCGATGTCGCCCAGGCGCAGGCCCGGCTGGCCGCCGCTGAGGCCCAGATGCGATCGGCCGAGGCGCAACTGGCCATCAGCCGGGCGAGCTATGCTGCGATTGTCGGCCAGAACCCCGGTGATCTGAACCCCGAGCCCCCCCTGGCGGCTGTGCTGCCGGCGACGGTGGATCAGGCCTATGAGGCGGCCGAGCGGAACAATCCGCAGCTTCGGCAGGCGCGCTACAACGCCCAGGCGGCCGCGGCCCGTGTGGCCTCGGCGCGGGCCGAGCGTATGCCCAACCTGTCCCTCACCGGCAGCGTCGGCTGGAGCGGCCTGGCCGATCCCTTCGAGCCCTCAGACTATTCGCGGAACGTCACGGGCCGGGCCACTCTGACGGTTCCGATCTTTACCGGCGGCCTCAACAACTCGCGGGTGCGGGCCGCTCGGGAACGGGAAACCGCCAGCGAGCTTTCGGTGGAGCAGGCCCGTCGGACAGCTCTGCAGAATGTGACCCAGGCCTGGAGCCAGCTGCTGGCCGCCCGCGCCAACATCGGCTCCACGGACGTTCAGGTTCGCGCTGCGCGCATCGCCGCCGAGGGCGTGCGTCAGGAGCAGCAGGTGGGTCTGCGCACCACGATCGACGTGCTCAACGCCGAGCAGGAGTTGCGGGCCGCTGAGCTGGCGCAGATTTCGGCCCGGCGGGACGAATATGTCGCTTCCGCCTCCGTGCTGTCTGCGGTCGGGCGTCTTGATGCGGCCAATCTGGCCCCGCAACTCGACATCTACGACGCAACGGCCAATTCCCGCGACCTGCGCTACACCTGGGGATGGACCCCGTGGGAAGAGCCCATCGCGATTGTCGATTCGGTGTTCGTACCCCAGCCTGAACAACTGGCGCGCGATGCGCCGATGACCACCGCCGGCGCGCCTCAGTAAGCGTCTTCGACGGCGACATCTTCCTTGCGTCGCAAAGCTAAAATTGCAGGATCGCTCTATCGCGCCTAGGCTGGCGCACGGATTCCCTACCGCATCAAACACGGCGCGCCTCATGTCCGATCAGACCTCCCAAGAACCGACGATGGAGGAGATTCTCGCCTCCATTCGCCGCATCATTTCGGAGGACGATGCGCCTGCGGACGAGGTGAAGGCCGAGGAGGCGCCGGCTGAGCCCGCCGCGCCCGAGCCGGCCGCCGCCTACGAGCCCGAACATGAGCCAGAGCCCGCCCCTACCTATGAGGCGGCGGCTCCGGAGCCCGAGCCGGAAGATGACGCCCTGGAGCTGACCGAGCGCGTCGACCAGGTGGGCGACCTTGATGTCTACAGCCCCACTGCGGCCCCGGCGTCGTCCGAGCCGGAGTCAGCGGTGTATTCGCCGCCGCCATCCAGCTACGAGCCCGTCAGCCGCAGCGATGATGAGGGTCTGCTGAGCCAGACGGCGGCTACCGCGGCGGCCTCGGCCTTTGGTCAGCTCTCCGCCGCCATCGCCATGCCGCACACCGACCGTACGCTGGAAGACGTGGTCCGCGAGATGCTTCGCCCGCTGCTCAAGCAGTGGCTGGACGACAACCTCCCGCAAATTGTCGAGGCCTCTGTCCGCGAAGAGGTCGAACGCATCGCCCGTGGGCGCGTACGCTAGAATTCCGTCTCTCACGCCTCTCAGCGTGTGAGCCGCCGAACCCGCCCGCCAGGGCGGGTTCGTTCGTTTCGGCGCAGCATCCGGCTTTCGCGCAAACGCGAGGGCCTGTATGGACCCCCTGATCCGCCATGCTTGAAAAAACCTTCGATCCCAAGACCGCCGAGCCCCGCCTCTATGAGGCCTGGGAGCAGTCGGGCGCTTTCGCCCCCACGGATGATCCGAACGCCGAGCCGTTCTCCATCGTCATCCCGCCGCCGAACGTCACAGGTTCGCTGCACATCGGCCATGCGCTGAACAATACGCTGCAAGACGTGCTGATCCGGTTCGAGCGGATGCGGGGCAAGGCCGCCCTGTGGTTGCCTGGGACCGACCATGCGGGCATCGCCACCCAGAACATCGTCGAGCGCCAGCTGGCTGATGCCGGCAATATGAGCCGCCGCGACATGGGCCGCGACGCCTTTGTCGAAAAGATCTGGGAGTGGAAGGCCAAGTCCGGCGGGACCATCGTCAACCAGCTGCGCCGCCTGGGCGCCTCCTGCGACTGGAGCCGTGAGCGCTTCACCCTGGACGAAGGCCTGTCGGCCGCCGTGCGTAAGGTGTTCGTCCAGCTTCACAAGGAAGGCCTGATCTATCGCGACAAGCGGCTGGTGAACTGGGACCCCCATTTCCAGACCGCCATCTCCGACATTGAGGTCGAGCAGCGCGAGGTCGACGGCCACTACTGGCATTTCGCCTATCCGCTGGAGGATGGCTCCGGCGAGATCGTCGTGGCCACCACCAGGCCTGAGACCATGCTCGGCGACACCGCTGTGGCCGTCCATCCGGACGACGAGCGCTACAAACACCTGGTCGGCAAGGCCGTGCGCCTGCCCATCGTCAACCGGCCGATCCCGATTGTGGCCGACGAGTATCCGGACCCGGAAAAGGGCTCCGGCGCCGTGAAGATCACGCCGGCTCACGACTTCAACGACTTCATGGTGGGCAAGCGCCACAACCTGCCGGTCATCAACGTCTTCGACGACTTCGCCCGCATCAACGATAATGCGCCCGAGGCCTATCGCGGCCTGGACCGGTTCGCCGCCCGCAAGAAGGTCGTGGAAGAGTTCGAGGCGCTCGGCCTGCTGCGCGAGATCGAAAAGACCCGCCATGTGGTTCCGCACGGGGACCGCTCCGGCGCCGTGGTCGAGCCCTATCTGACTGACCAGTGGTACGTTGACGCCAAGACCCTGGCCGGCCCCGCCATCAAGGCGGTGGAGGAGGGGCGCACGGTCTTCGAGCCCCGCAACTGGGACAAGACCTATTTCGAGTGGATGCGGAACATCCAGCCCTGGTGCATCTCCCGCCAGCTCTGGTGGGGACATCGGATTCCGGCCTGGTACGGGCCTGATGGCAAGGCCTTCGTCGCCGAGACCGAGGATGAGGCCAGGGCTGCGGCCCGTGAGCACTATGGGCGCGATGAAGTTCTGAAGCAGGACGAGGACGTCCTCGACACCTGGTTCTCCTCAGGCCTGTGGCCCTTCTCGACCATGGGCTGGCCGGACAAGACCAGCGACCTGGCGCGCTTCTATCCGACCCACACCCTGATCACCGGCTTCGACATCATCTTCTTCTGGGTCGCCCGGATGATGATGCAGGGCATTCACTTCACTGGCGAAGTCCCCTTCAAGCGGGTCTTCATCAACGCCCTGGTCCGCGATGCCGAGGGCAAGAAGATGTCCAAGTCCAAGGGCAATGTCCTGGACCCGCTGGAGCTGGTGGACGAGTTCGGCGCCGACGCCCTGCGCTTTACGCTCACGGCCATGTCGGGCCAGGCCCGGGACATCAAGCTGTCCCGGCAACGCATTGAGGGTTATCGGAATTTTGGCACCAAGCTGTGGAATGCCACGCGCTTCTGCCAGATGAACGGCTGCGCCCGTGCCGAAGGCTTCGACCCGACGACCCTGCAGGTTCCGCTGAACCGCTGGATTGTCGGCGAGGCCGCCCGCACCAGCCAGGCGGTGACCAAGGCCCTGGACGGCTGCGGCTTCGATGAGGCCGCAGGCGTGCTCTACCGCTTCATCTGGAACGTCTATTGCGACTGGTATGTGGAGCTCGCCAAGCCGCTGCTGAACGGTGAGGACGCCGCGGCCAAGGCCGAGACCCAGGCGACAGCCGCCTGGGCCCTGGATGTCATCCTGACCCTGCTGCACCCGATCATGCCCTTCCTGACCGAAGAGCTCTGGGCCCAGACGGCGGGCGAGGGCGCGACACGGAGCCACCAGGGCTTTCTGATGACTGCGTCCTGGCCGCAGCTGGGCGAGGATCTGATCGACAAGGCCGCTGAGGCCGAGATCAACCTCATCATCGCCGCGGTCAGCGAAGGCCGCTCAGTGCGCGCTGAACTGAACGTGCCCCCCGGCGCCCGGCCGGACCTGCTGATCGTTGAGGCGAGCGCGGCGCAGCGGGACGTCCTGGAGCGCTCGGCCCCGGTCATCTGCCAGACCCTGCGCGTGGCCAGTGTTCAGGCTGTGGAGCGGGCCCCGGACGGCGCCATCCCCTTCGTGGTCGAGGGCGCGACCCTGGCTCTGCCAGTGGCGGCCTTCATCGACCTCGCGGCCGAACGGGCGCGTCTATCGAAGGAAATCGCCACCCTGGCCGCCGACGTGGACCGGACCGCTAAGAAACTGGCCAATGCCGATTTCGTGGCCCGGGCGCCCGAGGAGGTGGTGGAGGAGAACCGCGATCGAATGGCCGAGGCGCAGGCCGCCAAGGCGAAGCTCGAGGCCGCCCTGCAACGCCTGTCTGGGGTCGGCTAGAGCCCTTTCCGATCTGATTGCGTCAATCAGATCGGATAAAAAGGGCTCTAAATCAGAAAGTTAGAGCATTTTTTCATCCGATAACCGCGTCACACTTATCGGAAAATGCTCTAGCCCCTCAGGCCGCGGCCTCCTGGTCGTCAGGTGCCATGGCCTGAGCGGCCAGGGCCAGCAGGTCCTGTTGGGCGATGGGCTTGGCCAGTATGGCGTCCATGCCGGCGTCGAAGCACTTCTGCTCGATCTCGGCGCCCGTCTGCGCGGTAAGGGCGACGATGGGGGTGTCGGCGTTGAGCGGGCAACTGGACCGGATCGCGCTTGCGGCCGCAAGTCCGTCCATCACGGGCATATTGACGTCCATCAGGATCAGGTCGAAGCGCTGGTGGCTGGCCCTGTCGATGGCCAACTTGCCATTCTCCGCCTCCATGGTCTCCACATGGGGGCTGGCCAGCAGCAGACGAACGAGCTCCCGGTTCACCGGATGATCGTCGACGATCAGCACGCGGCCTGACATGGGAGAGGCGCTCGACAGGTCCGAGGGCTTGTCGGGGGCGGTGACTCCCACAGGGCAGGCTGTGGCGGCTGGAATTTCGATCCAGAAGCAGGCGCCGGCCTGATCATGGTCCTTGGCGCCGATCTCGCCGCCCATCAGTTCCACCAGCTCTCGACAGATGGCCAGGCCCAGGCCTGTGCCCCCATGCTTGCGGGTGACGCTGGAATCCCCTTGGGCAAAACGCCGGAACAGCTTTTTGCGGTGGGCTTCGGTCAGTCCTGGCCCGCTGTCGATCACTTCGATGCGCAGGTGTTCTCCATCGGGCCCGGCCTCGGCCAGGCGCACGCGCACCGCGCCGCGATCTGTGAACTTTACCGCATTGCCCACAAGGTTGAGCAGGATCTGCCGCAGCCGGAGGCTGTCGATCTGGCGCCGCGGGCGCGGCAGTTCGTCGATGATGTCCAGCTGGACCCCTTTGACCGAGGCCTGCACCGACAGGATCTCCCTGACCTCATCGGTTAGGGCGCGGACATCGGCTGGCTCCAGCTCAAGCTCGATCTGGCCCGCCTCCAGCTTGGAGACGTCAAGGATGTCGTTGATCAAGGCCAGCAGCGCCTCGCCCGCAATAGCGATGCGTCGGACATGGCTTTCAGCCGGCTCGGGCAAGACAGCTTGCTGCAACAGGGCGGTGAAGCCGAGAATGCTGGTGAGTGGGGTGCGCAGCTCGTGGCTCATATTGGCCAAGAAGGCCGCCTTGGCCTCCACCGCGGCCTCCAGCCGCCGCTGCAGGGCCCGCTGATCGGTGACATCGCGATAGACGCTGATCAGTTCGGCAGGCCTGCCCGCAGAGTCGTAAACGACCGTCGAGGCGCCCTCGAGCCACACCGTCTGTCCGGCCCTGGTCAGGGCGGGATAGGGCTTCTGCATGATTTCCCGGGGCAGGGCGGGGTCAAAGTCCGGGGAGGTGGGGTCAAAGACCGCCGCCAGCCCTGCGATGACCTCCTGACGCTGATCGGGGGCGACGAAGTCGGCCAGGTTCCGCCCAACCACCTCTTCTGGGGTGTAACCAAGCATCTGAATCGACGGAGAGGCATAGGCGATCACCCCATGACGGTCGGCGCGCACCAAGACGTCATGGCAGTGGTTGGCCAGCATGCGGTAGCTGGCCTCACTTTGGGCCAGCCGGGCCTCGGCCTCCCGCCGCAGACCAAGCTCAAACCGCAGGCGAAGGGCGTCTTCCACCGCATAAGCCAGGGCGCGCAGTTGATCGCGGGCCTGCGCGTTCATCGGCGTACGGGGCACGGTGTCCAGCACGCAGAGCGTACCGATGGGCTCCCCCGACGGGCTGCGTATCACCGCGCCCAGGTAGTAGCGCAGGTTCATCTCACCCCAGACCAGGGGGTTTTCCGAAAAGCGCTGATCTATCGAGGCGTCTGGGATCTCGTACACGTCTTCGCCCGAGGCCAGGGCGTGGGTGCAGAACGAGACCTCCAGTGGGGTCTCTGAGGGTTCGATGCCGATTCGCGCCTTGAACCACTGACGCTCACCATCCAGCAAGGTGACGGCGCTGATCGGCGCGGTGAACATGCGCGCGGCGAGGTTCACCAGGGAGTCGAAGGACGCCTCTGGCTCGGTTTCAAGGATGTTCAGCCGCCGCAGGGCTGTGAGGCGTGCGGCGATGGGGGATTCCATAGGGGCGCGCTCCGAGATTGGCCCCATACCTGAGCGGCTGGTCGTTAAGGACATCCTTCGCCGGACTGCGGCCCGCCGCCGCAGGTTGCGTCGCCGAGGGACCAACACATGTTTGCCAGCGGTCCCAGGTTATGCTTGTTCACCCAGGAAGATGCGGGGGCTGTGTGACCCCTGCGCAGCATTAGGAGAACGCTCATGACCGAGGCCGCTCTGCCTCCCGGCTGGCCTGCCATGTCCATCGCTGACGCCCACGCCCTGCTCACCGCGCCTGGCGTGCCGTTCGAGATGGAAGAGGTCACCGTCCGCGGGGTGACCATGAAGTCCTGGAAGAACTCGCCGCCCTCCCTGCGTTCGGTGGTTGAGGCCGGCCGCGCCCATGGGGAGCGCATCTTCCTGGTCTATGAGGATGAGCGGGTCTCGTTCGAGGCCTTCCACCGGGCGGTGGCCAATCTCGCCAAGGAATTTGCCGCCCGCGGCGTGACCAAGGGTGACCGGGTCGCCATCGTCATGCGCAACCTGCCGGAATGGGTCGTCGCCTTTTATGCCGGCGCCTGCCTGGGCGCCATTGTCACGCCGCTCAACGCCTGGTGGACCGGGCCAGAGCTGGAATACGGCCTGACCGATTCGGGCGCCAAGATCGTCGTTCTCGATGCTGAGCGCTATGAGCGCCTCACCGAGCATCTGCCCAATTGCCCTGACCTGGTTCGGGTCTATGTCTCGCGGGAATCCGACGAGATCGCCCATCCTGAGGTGACCAAGCTTGAGGATGTGATTGGCGCCGCCAACACCTGGGGTGACCTGCCCGACATCGCGCTGCCTGACGTGGCCATCGACCAGGATGATGACGCCACCATCTTCTACACCTCGGGCACCACGGGTAAGCCCAAGGGCGCGCTCGGCACCCATCGGGGCGTGAACTCCAACATCCTCACCGCCGCCTGCGCTGGCGCGCGGCGCTTCCTGCGCCGTGGCGAAATGCCGCCGGCGCCGGACCCCGACGGCCCGCAGCGGTCCTCGCTGATCTCGGTGCCCTTCTTCCACGTCACCGGCTGCTTCGCCGTGCTGAACCCCAGCCTGTTCGCCGGCGCCAAGCTGGTGATGATGCACAAGTGGGACGCGGTCCGAGCCTTCGAGCTGATCGAACGCGAGAAGATCCAGTCGGCCGGCGGCGTGCCGACCATCGCCTGGCAGCTGATCGAGCACCCGGCCCGGGCCAATTACGACCTCTCGTCCCTGGAATCCGTGGCCTATGGCGGCGCCCCCTCTGCGCCCGAACTGGTCCGCCGGCTCAGCGAGACCTTCCCGAAGTCGCAGCCCGGCCAGGGCTGGGGCATGACCGAGACCTGCGCCACCGTCACCAGCAATGGAGCGGAAGACTATACCCACCGCCCCGACAGCTGCGGTCCAGCCGCCCCGGTGGCCGAGCTGAAGATCGTCGATCCGGCCGATGGTAAGACTGAGCTGCCGATTGGGCAGGTGGGCGAGCTGTGGGCCAAGGGGCCGATGGTGGTGAAGGGCTACTGGAACAAGCCCGAGGCCACCGCCCAGACCTTCGTCGACGGCTGGGTGCGCACCGGCGATCTGGCGCGGCTGGATGAGGAAGGCTTCTGCTTCATCATCGACCGGGCCAAGGACATGCTGATCCGCGGCGGCGAGAACATCTACTGCGTCGAGGTGGAGAACGTTCTCTATGACCATCCGGCGATCATGGACGCCGCCATCGTCGGCGTGCCCCATCGCACCCTGGGCGAAGAGCCTGCCGCGGTGGTGACCCTGAAGCCTGGCGCCGAGGTCACCGAGCAGGAGCTGCGGGCCCATGTGGCCGAGCACCTGGCGGCCTTCAAGGTGCCGATCGCGGTGAAGTTCTGGCACGAGACCCTGCCGCGCAACGCCAACGGCAAGATCCTCAAGAACGAGCTCAAGAAGCTGTTCGAGGACAAGGCCGACGCCTGATCCATGGGCCGCAAGCGCGCCGACCGGTTGCTGGTCGAGCGCGGCCTGTTCGACAGCCGCGCCAAGGCCCGGGCCGCCATCGAGGCGGGCCGGGTCCTGGCCGGCGGGACGGCGGTCCGCCGCCCATCCGACCTTCTCGATGATCTGAGCGAGATCACCGCCCAGCCAGCCCATCCCTGGGTCGGCCGCGCGGCGCTAAAGCTCGCCCATGCCCTGGACCTCTGGCCGATCACCATTGAGGGGCGGTCCGTGTTGGACGTGGGGGCCTCCACCGGCGGTTTCACCGAGGTGTGCCTGGACCGAGGCGCCGCCCATGTCTGCGCTGTGGATGTGGGGCGGGGCCAACTCCATCCAAAGCTCGCCAGCGACTCCCGCGTTCAAAGTCTTGAGGCCACCGACGCCCGGGATCTGGACGCCGCCCGCCTGGGCTTCGTCCCGGATCTCGTTGTCTGCGATGTGAGCTTCATCAGCCTGTCCAAGGCCCTGCCCAGAGCCCTGGATCTGGCGGCGCCAGGCGCGGACCTTGTGGTGCTGGTCAAGCCGCAGTTCGAGGTCGGGCCTGCGCTGGTGGGTAAGGGTGGCCTCGTCAAGGATGAGGCGGCCCGGGCCCGCGCCCTTGAAGAGGCGCAAACCTTTCTGGTCGCGTCCGGCTGGACGGTGAGGGACAAGGCCCAAAGCCCGATCACCGGCGGGGACGGCAATGTCGAATTCCTCGTCTGGGCGACGAAGCAGTCCTGAGCCCTAAGAAAAGGGCCGCCCACCGACAGGCGGACGGCCCATTCCACTAGGTTTTGCCAGATCTAGTCGACGACCTGATAGCGGCCCGAATTGTCGCGGCAGACCCGGACGAAGCGCTTCTGTGTCGAGCCGTCCGGCATGTAGATCGGGCTCTCGGCGATGCTGCAGCCATCGGCGCCGGGGCGTTGAGCCACCGAATAGGTCCGGCCATAGCGGTCATAGGCCTGACCATAGCCACCGTGCGAGGCGGTGTAGCCGTAGCGATTGTTGTCGTATGACGAGCCATAATAGCCGGGGGCGGCGCCGCTCTGATAGTAGCCGCCTTGGTATTGGGGTTGGCCGTAGGAGCCGCCGTAGCCCTGGCCGTAGCGGTTCTGGCCGTAATAGCCGCCGTTCCCATAATAGCTGTTCTGGGTGGTGTGGCTGTCATAGCCGGAAGTGCAGGCCGCCCCGCGGTTGCCGATCGCAGCACCAGCCGCGGCCCCCAGGGCCCCGCCCAGCAGAGCGCCTTCGGTGCGCACGCCCCCGGCCGCAGCGTTGGAGCCGATCACCGCGCCCAGGGCGCCGCCGATCAGGGCGCCAGCCGTGCTGCGATTGGTCTGGTCGCGGCGGCAGGGGTCGTAATAGGCCTGGCCCTGGGTCTGACCATAGTAGCCGTAGGACTGGGCCGAAGCCGCGGTCGGGGCCACAGCGGCGGCGGCGAGAGTGGCGACGCCCGCAACCGCGGCGACGGCGCCCTTGGCGATGGTGGAACGGGTGGACATCGAGGCTCTCCCTTGAGCGAAAATCATGGACGGCGGTAAGGCGCGCCCTTTTCGAGTCTGAATATGGCGGCGCTTTCCTGAACGGCCGTTGAGCGGGTCGTTCATCTTCGTTCATCTGGCCTGCGACGCGCCAGTCGTGGCGTCCGGCGTCAAAATGTGAAATGGCCCTGTGGATGCGAAGTTCCAAACCTATCCGCCGCACCTCCACCCGTCCGCCCGCCGGGCCTGCGCCTGAGGCCGAGGTCACCATCACGGAGATGGGCGGGGAGGGCGACGGCATGGCGCCTGGACCTATCTTCGCCAGTTTCACCCTTCCGGGGGAACGGGTGCGGGTGGCGGGGACCGGCGAACGGCGTCGAACCCTGGAGATCCTCCAGGCGAGTCCCGAGCGGGTCGAGCCGCCCTGTCCGCACTTTGGCCAGTGCGGTGGTTGCGCCCTGCAGCACTGGGGCATGGACCCCTATCTGGCCTGGAAGCGTGACCGGATGATCGGCACGCTGGCCCGCCAGCATATCGAGACCGAGGTCCTGCCGATCTTCGCCTCGCCCCCGTTCAGCCGCCGCCGGGCGGCCCTGCACGCCCGCCAGGGACGCAAGGACGAGGCGCGGCTGGGCTACAAGATCCGCAACTCCTGGGATCTTGTGGACATCAATGTCTGCCCGATTTCCGATTCCAAGATCACGGCCGCCCTGCCGGCCATGCGCCGCCTGGCCGCGCCGCTCTTTGAGCATCCCAAGTCTGCGCCGACCCTGCATGTCACCCTGACCGATGATGGGCTGGACATCGACATCACTGGCGTCGAGCGCAAAAGTGGTGGGCTGTCGGCCGACGCCCGCATGCGCCTGGCCGAGCAGGCCGCCGCCGGCGGGTTCGCGCGGGTCTCCATGGACGGCGAGATCGCTTACATGGACCAGGCCGTCCCTGGGGTGCGGCTGAGCGGCGTGCGGGTCGATCTCCCGCCGGGCGCCTTCCTGCAGGCGGTGCCAGCCGCAGAGAGCGCCATGGTCGACTTCGTCGTCGAGGCCGCCGCCGGCGCTGACCGGATCGCCGACCTGTTCTGCGGCGTTGGCACCTTCACCTTCGCTCTGGCCGGCGTCGCGCCGGTCTATGCCGCCGATGGCGCCGCGCCGGCGATCGCTGCCTTGAACGCCGCAGTAGCGAACGCCCCAGGTCTGAAGGGCGTCACTGCCGAAGCCCGCGATCTGGTGCGTCGCCCCTTGCTCGCCCAGGAGATGAAGAAGCTCGATCTCGTCCTGTTCGACCCGCCCCGGGCCGGCGCCGCTGAACAGGCCGGAGAGATCGCCCGGTCCAAAGTCAGCCGCGTAGTCGGCGTCTCCTGTGCTCCGGCCACCTTCGCCCGGGATGCGCGAACCCTGATCGACGCCGGCTTCAGCCTGGATCGTGTCCTGCCGGTGGATCAGTTCCTGTGGTCGCCGCACGTGGAGTTGGTGGGCGTCTTCTCCCGATAAGGAGAAGCGCCGCTGCGCATTCGGCCGCGCAAGCTGAGGCCACAAGCACCCGAAATTACTCAAGCTTAACTTGAGCTCATGCCTGCACCGGGGCCCATTTGCGGCCAAGCCTAACCGGAGCTTTGCATGTCTTGGCTGAGTCATCCCACCCGTCGCGGCGCCCTGGCTGGCGCCATGGGCCTTGGTGTGCCGGGTCTTGCCCGAGCAGCAACTGAGGCTTCCCCGAATTCAGCGTTAGCGGAGAAGCTGCAGGGGGCCGTCGATCGCGCGATGAGGGCTACAGGGCAACCGGGAGCCGCGGTGGCGGTCGTCCGGGACAATGACATTTTGCTCGCGCAGGGTTGGGGAGTCCGAAAGCTGGGGGCGCCGGACCCGGTCGAGGTGAACACCCTCTTTTCCATTGCGTCGGTGTCAAAGAGCTTCACCGCAGCCAGTCTTACCCTGTTGGTCGATGAAGGCGCTTTAGACTGGGACGATCCGGTCCGTCGCCACCTTCCGGAGTTCGCCCTGGCCGACCCGCAGGTGTCGGAGGCCATCACGGTGCGTGACCTGCTGCTGCACAATTCCGGGCTGGACTTAGGGGCGGGCGACTTGATGGTCTGGCCCTACACGTTGCACACCCGCGCGCAGATCGTCGCCGGCCTGAGGCACCTGCCTCTAACGCGACCATTCCGCAGCGGGTTCGCCTACGACAACGTCCTCTATATCGCTGCGGGGGAAGTCGTCGCCGCTGTGCGCGGCCAACCCCTGGAACAGACCATCGCTGAACGGCTGTTTGCGCCAGCCGGGTTCAAGGATGCCGTGGCGCTTCCTTCCCGCGCCGTGACGGGCAACTTCGCCTGGCCCCACGCCCGGTTTGGCGGAGCGGTGCGTGGCGAAGGCGCCATACAGCCTCTGGCGCGCGCCCAGCAGGCGCCTGACTCTGATGTGGCCTCCGGTGGTCTGTCGCTCAGCGTCCGAGATATCGCCCGCTGGATGCAGATCCAATCAGGCGGCGGCGCTCTTCCTGAGGGTGGGCGTCTCTGGTCGGTTGAGCAGGGCAAAGCCATGTGGCGGCCTGGCACCATTATCCGGGTTCAAGACGGACCATCGGCAGAGCGCCCTGATCGACCCAACTTCGATACCTATGCTTTAGGCTGGCAGGTTTCGGATTACCGCGGCCGCCGCATGGTTTGGCACGGAGGCTATACGCCGGGCACCCTGTCCATGGTCGCGCTGTTGCCATCACTCAAGGCGGGAGTTGCGATCTTCGCGAATGCGGAGGAGGGCGCCTTTGGCCGCGCCGTTCGAAACGAGATCCTTGATGCCTTGATCGGCGTAGCCGACGTGGATTGGTTGGCGGAGTCACTCCTTCGGCGTCCGCCGCGAGCGCCATCAACGGGGGTGACGATTGACCGGACATCGGTCGCTGCGGCTTATCCCCTTGCTGCCTATGTCGGTCGTTATCGAGACCCATGGTATGGCGAGGTCCATATCCGGGAGGCCGGTGGTGGACTTGAAATCGATTTCACCATGACGCCTGGCATGGCGGGACCGCTGGAGCATTGGGGCAGGGAGACCTTCCGCTCGCGTTTCCCCGATCCAAATCTTGAGGACGCCTTCGTGACATTTGCCCTCGCTGAGGGCGGTGCGGGCGAGATCAGCATGCAGGCGGCATCCCCCTCTGCGGACTTCTCCTATGACTACCATCACCTGAAACTTGTGCGGGGAGTGGCGGGGCTCGACTGAACCCCATTTCGCCCGAGAGCCAGCTCGCCAAGCCAAGGCCCCTCTCAATCTACCCGAACAGATCGACCTGATCGCCGGGCTTGGGCGGGACCTTGAAGGCCGAGAGGTCCAGGTCGGAGAGGGGGCGGTCGAGGCCATAGCGCCGCCGCGCGGCCCGGAACCTCTGGCCCATCATCTGGGCCACGGGACCGTGGCCCTTCATGCGGGCGCCGAACGTCGCGTCATAGTCCTTGCCCCCACGCATCTGCCGGACCAGGGACATGACCCGGCTGGCCCGGTCGGGATGATCGGTGGCCAGCCACTCCTGGAAGAGCTCGCTGATTTCCAGGGGCAGGCGGAGCGCCACATAGCCGGACCCCACAGCGCCGGCCGCGGCGCTGCGCTCCAGCACCGCCTCCATCTCGTGATCATTGAGACTGGGAATGGCCGGGGCGAACATGACCACCACCGGCACGCCGGCCCGAGCCAGGCCCTCGACGGCGGCGAGGCGTCGCTCCGGCGTGGCGGCGCGGGGCTCCATGCTGCGGGCTAGCTTACGATCAAGGCTGGTGATCGAGATGGCGACACGGGTCAGGCCGCGGGCGGCCATGTCGCCCAGGATGTCGGTATCCCGCAGGATCAGGGCCGACTTGGTGATGATGGTGAACGGATGGCTGAACCGCTGCAGCACCTCCAGCACCTGGCGGGTCACCCGTTGCTGGCGTTCAATGGGTTGATAGGGGTCGGTGTCGCCGCCGATGTGGATGACCCGGGGCGCATACCGGGGCGCAGACAGTTCCTTTTCAAGCAGGGCTGCGGCGTCAGGCTTGAAGAACAGCCGGCTCTCGAAATCCAGCCCCGGAGACAGGCCAAGAAAGGCGTGGGCCGGGCGGGCATAACAATAGATGCAGCCGTGCTCGCACCCCCGATAGGGGTTGATCGAGCGGTCGAAACCGACATCGGGACTGGTGTTTCGCGCAATGATCGTCCTGGCCCTGTCGGGCAGAACCTGGGTGCGCAACTGAGCAGGCGAGGCGTCCTCCGGGGTCCAGCCGTCGTCGAAAGCCTCAAGCTTGCGGCTCTCAAACCGGCTACTGGCGTTGGTGCGCGCCCCGCGGCCGCGGATCTGCTGGGTGAAGGTGACCACCTGTACAACCTATCGCCGGCGCGGGAACATAACAAGAACACTCTTGACCGGATCGTCAAACCAGCTCCTTTGGCGCCATGATCACTGTCATCGTGCCTGCACGCGCCTCAGCCGAACCCCTGGCGGGCCTGCTCTCCGCCCTCGTGCCCGCCGCTGTCGATGGCGTGGTGCGCGAGGTCATCGTCGCCGATGGCGATGCGGATGAGGCCACCGTGGCCCTGTGTGAAGATGCGGGCGCCACCTTGCTGCGGGGCTCCATTGCGGCGGCCGCCGCAGTGGCCAAGGGCTCCTGGCTGCTGATCGTGGCGCCGGAAATGCGCTTTCCCAATCGTTGGATCGAGATCGTCGCCGATCACAGTTCGCGCGCCACCCGGCCGGCCCTGGTGCTGCCGCCGCTGAAGACTGGGTGGTTCGCCGGGCGTCGCCAAACCCGTGATGCGGGCCTTCTGATCCGCACCCGGGATTTCGGCGGGACTCAGGGAGATCTGAGGGTGCTCCGCGCGCAGTTCGGTCGCAGCGCGGTCCGGTTGGCCTGAGCCTTCAGCCGAGGCCAGGGCGGTGATCTAGAACGTCATCCTGCCGTCGAAATCCAGCCGGGCGTCGATGATCCGCGCGCCCCGGGCGGCGGCGTCGAGGGTGAGGGAGGTTTTGCCGAAATGGTCTCGATAGGCCCAATAGGCGGCCACGACCTTTTCCACATAGTTGCGCGTTTCGACCGAGGGCAGGCACTCGATGACCAGCAGGCTGTCAGCCTGCTCGCCCACCATGGCCACGGTTTTCTGAAGCGTGCCCGGCCCGCCATTATAGGCCGCCACCACCTGCAGCAGGTCGTAGCCGACTCCGCGCTCCATCAACCAAGTCAGATAGTCCTGGCCGACCCGCAGATTGAAGGCAGGATCGAACAGGGGGGTCATGTCTTCCCGCAGCTTGTCGTCGCCGGCGGCTCGCGCGGCGGCCTCTGGCATCAGCTGCATCAGGCCCACGGCGCCGGCCGGCGACACGGCGGCGGGGTTGAACCGGCTTTCCTGGTGGACGATGGCGTAAACCAGGGCCCGGTCGATCGTGAAGCCCCACTTGGGTTCCAGCGCCGGGGTCGGATAGGCGAAGGTCGCCCGCATCCGGCCGCCCGCGGTGTCGGCCTGAGAGGTGAGGGGCGCATTGAGGGCCAGGGCCAGGGTGGTCCAGCGAGTGCGCTCGACCTCGCTCTTGGCCAGCATCAGGCCTGCGCGAAGCTCCAGGCCAGCCTCAAGCGAGAAGCCCAGCTGCGAAAGCGCCACGGCCCTGTGGGCGCGAGGGTCGGCCTTGGCGAACCGCACCATGTCGATGCTGTCGCCGCCGCGCCCGCTGGCGCGGAACAGCTGAGCCCGACTGGGTTGCTGCGAAAGCTGCATGGGCGCCAGGTCACCGCCCGACAGGGCCAGGCGGCGGTCGGCGATCATCCCGTAGAAGGTCTCAGGGTGGCGCGCGGCCACTCGGAGATGGGCGGTGGCGCGGTCAACGTCCTCGTCACGGCTGGCGGCGCGGGCGGCCCAGAAGCCGGCGCCGGCCTGGAGCCATTCTCCCTCGTCGGGGTCGCGGGCCACAGCGCTGAAGAAGCCTTCGGCCTCCTCGAAGCGGCCCATGCGATAGGCCGCCATGCCAGCGATCCATCGTTCGCCGGACTCGCCAGCGAGATCGAAGGCGCGGGTGACGTCCCCGCCGTAAAAGGCCTGGCGGGCGGCGCGGCCCTTGTCGGAGTTCAGCCGGCCGCCGACCCGCTGGGCGGCGCTTTCCACCCGGCCCCAGTCCAGTCCTGTGACCACTGGCGCCCGCGGCGGCGCAGCGCCCTGCGGCCGGCGCTTGAGCGCTAGGGCGTAGACCCGTTCTGCGCCAGGCAGATCGGCATAGGACGCCAGCCAGCCGCTGAGTTCCTGATAGGAGGACGTGTGGGCCGTGGGATGCATCAGCTGGCGCAAGGCGAGGTGGCCGGCCAGGCTGCGGTCCTTCAGCTCAACGAGATGCATCTGGGCGTCGATGAAATCGCCCCGGTCGACGGCGGCGAAGGCGGCGCGATAGCGGGCGAGGTCCCAGGGGTTCAAGACCTGGGGCGCGGCCCAGGCCGAAGTGGCGGCGCCCACGGTCGCAGCCGCGCTCACAGCGCCCAGACCCAGGCCGAAGACCTGCCTTCGCGTCGATGTCGTCATGCGACCTTCCACGTCCGCCAACATGTCGCAGCGGTTCCGTGGCCCTTTTCTCGAAGCTCAGCCCCCGGTCTAGTGGGGACGTTCAGGGCGATCAAGCCTTTGCACCAGAGACACGAGATCGCTCCACGCCTTCTTCTTGGCTGCGGGCTGACGCAGCAGAAAGGCCGGGTGAAGTGTCGGCATAGCAGGCAGTTCGAGGCTTTCGTCCTCGGTGCGCCATTCGAACCAGCGCCCACGCATGGCCAGGATGCCCTCATCACGCTTGAGCATGGCCTTGGCCGAGGCGCCGCCGACCAGCAGCAGCATCCTGGGCCGCACCAGGGTGATCGCCCGCTCGACGAAGGGCGCGCACACCGCCTGTTCGGCGGCCGAGGGCGTCCGGTTGCCGGGCGGGCGCCAGAAGACCGTATTGGTGATGAACACCCGGTCGGTGAGGCCCGCCGCCGCCAGCATTCGGTCCAGCAACTGACCCGCCCGGCCGACGAAGGGCTCCCCACGGGCGTCCTCGTCACCGCCGGGTCCCTCGCCGATGATCATGACGGGAGCGTCGGCGGGACCGCGGCTGAACACCGATCGCGTGGCTGCGCCCTCGTAGCGCAGGGGGCAGCCCTCGAAGCTGGCGATGGCCTCAGCCAGGGCTGGGAGATCCTGGGCCAAGGACGCCAGCCGTCGCGCTTCAGCCACGGCGTCAGCGGCCGGGCCGCCGGGCGCGCCAGGAGTCCGAAGGGGAGTCGGCGCCTGCTCCACCCGCCGGGGCGGCGGCCGCAACCCCTCGGCGATGCGGTCGCTCGCCTCATCCTGATAGAGGCAGTCGACGCCGGCGTCCGCCCAGAAGGCCAGCAGGCTATAGGCCAGGATTTCTGGGGCAGGCGAGGCGGACTGGTCCATACTGGTGGGTCGAAATCCTTGAGTTTCGCGGGGTTTGTCCTTGACCGCGTAGGGGCGACCTTCCGATAAGACGGCGCAAGGATCAACGCTGTCGGCGAGGGTGAGGGGCCCTGACCGTCGGATAATGGAGTTCAGAGGGGATCATGAGCGAAGACGTCGAACGCGAAGCCATGGAATACGACGTCGTCATCGTGGGCGCCGGTCCCGCGGGGCTGTCGGCCGCCATCCGTCTGAAACAGCTGGCCGCCGAGGCCGGGACGGAGATCAGCGTCGCGGTTCTGGAAAAGGGCTCCGAGGTCGGCGCCCATATCCTGTCCGGAGCGGTCATCGATCCCATCGCGCTCAATGAGCTGATCCCCGACTGGAAGGACCAGGGCGCGCCCCTGGAGACCCCGGTCAAGAAGGACAAGTTCATCTATCTCGGGCCTCAGGGGGAGCTGGACATCACCTGGCTGCCCATGCCGAAGTTCATGCTGAACCACGGCAACTACATCGCCTCCCTGGCGAACGTGGCCCGCTGGCTAGGCCAGCAGGCCGAGGCCCTTGGCGTCGAAATCTATCCCGGTATGGCCGCGTCTGAGGTGCTGTTCGACGAGAACGGCGCCGTGAAGGGCGTGGTGGCCGGTGTGTTCGGCATCGACAAGGACGGGAACAAGGGCGCCGACTACCAGCCGGGCGTCGAACTCCTGGCCAAATACACCTTTATCGGTGAGGGCGTCCGCGGGTCGCTGGCCAAGCAGCTGATCGCCAAGTTCGGCCTGGCCGAGAACAGCGAGCCCCAGAAGTTCGGCATTGGCCTGAAAGAGCTGTGGCAGGTTCCCGACGACAAGTTCCAGCCGGGCCTCGTGCAGCACACCCTGGGCTGGCCGCTGGATAACAAGACCGGCGGCGGCAGCTTCATGTACCACTTCGGGGACAACTACGTGGCCATCGGCTTCGTGGTGCACCTGAACTACAAGAACCCCTGGCTGTCGCCCTTCGACGAGTTCCAGCGCTTCAAGCAGCATCCGGCGGTCCGCCCGCATCTGGAAGGCGGCAAGCGCATCGCCTACGGGGCCCGCGCCATCACCGAGGGCGGCCTGCAGTCGATCCCCAAGCTGTTCTTCCCGGGCGGCGTCCTGGTGGGCTGCTCGGCGGGCTTTGTGAACGTGCCCCGGATCAAGGGCAGCCATAACGCCATGAAGACCGGCATGATGGCCGCCGAAGCCGCCTTCGCCGCGATCCAAAATGGCCGTCAGGGCGACGAACTTGCCGAGTACGAAACCGCCTTCAAGGCGTCCTGGGTCCATAAGGAACTCAAGATCGTCCGCAACGCCAAGCCGATCATCTCCAAGTACGGCACCGCGCTGGGCACCCTGCTCAGCGGCATGGATATGACGATCAGCAATCTGACCGGGGGCTTCTCGGTGTTCGGCACCATGAAGCACGGCAAGACCGATGCGGAGTCCACGGGCCTGGCCAAGGACTACAAGCCCATCGTCTATCCGAAGCCTGACAACGAGATCAGCTTTGACAAGCTGTCCTCGGTCTTCCTGTCGGCCACCAACCACGATGAGAACCAGCCCGCCCACCTGCGACTGAAGGACCCGTCGATCCCCATCTCGGTGAACCTGCCGAAGTTCGGCGAGCCGGCCCGGCTCTACTGCCCGGCGGGCGTCTATGAGGTGCTCTACGACGAGGCGGGTCAGAACCCGAAGTTCCAGATCAACTTCCAGAACTGCGTCCACTGCAAGACCTGCGACATCAAGGATCCCTCGCAGAACATCGTCTGGACGACGCCTCAGGGTGGGGACGGGCCGAACTATCCCAACATGTAAGCCGCCGTCGCGCTTGCGGCGGGGGCCGGAAAAGGAAACCCTACGGGGATGCGCCTTCGTTCTCTGACCGTGACGGTCCCTGTCCTGCTTCTGGCGGCCTGCGCCAGTCCTTCGACTCCAGCCCCTCAGGGGCTGGAGGGTCGCTCCCCCTACGGCCTGTTCCTGGCGGGACAGGCGGCGCTCAATGACGGCGAAAGTCGGCGTGCGGCGGCGTATTTTGAGCGGGCCACCCTCGGCGAGGAGACCCCCGGCCTGATCTCCGAGCGAGCTTTCACCGCAGCGGTGTTGAGCGGCGAGATCGAGAAGGCCGCGGCCATGGCCCCGGTGGGCGAGGAGGCGTCCGAGGGCGCCAAGCGCCTGGCGCGACTGGTCCTGGCGGTGGAAGCCCTGGCCGACGGCCGCGGGGCGGCGGCCTATGAGCGGCTCACCGAAGATGAAATCGGCTTTCCGCATCGCACGGCAGCAGCCTTGCTCACCCCCTGGGCGGCGGCTCAGGCCGGCCAGATGGACCTCGCCATCCGGCGACCCGATGTCCCCGGCGACAAGCTGGTGGAATATTTCGGCATGCTGGGCCAGGCGCACCAGTACGAGCGGTTGCGCCGTTATGACGAGGCCGAGACCGACTTCAAGGCTTTGACTGAAGGGCTCGACGCCCCGCCCATGCTGGTTCTGGCCCATGGTGAGTTCCTTGAGCGCCGCGGTCGTCGGGCCGAGGCTGTGGCCCTCTATGAGCGAGGGCTCGGCGCCTACCCGCGGGACGCCGCCTTGTCGCGCGCCCGCGACCGGGCCTTGACCCGGCGGGCTGCGCCTCCGCCTCCCACCGTGCGTCAGGGGGCGGCCCAGGCCATTCTGACCCCGGCGGCGGCCATGCTGGCGGCACGCCAGAGCCAATTCGCCCTGGCCTATGTGCGCCTCGCCCTACGCCTTGATCCTGAGCGGATGGACGCCTGGATGATGGTCGGCGACCTGATGGGTGCGGCTGGCGACGTTCAGGCCGCCCGGGCCGCCTATGGCCGCGTGCCATCTGATCACCCGGACTATGCTGCAGCCCAGAGCAAGCTCGCCTGGAGCCTGCAGAGCGCCGGCGAGACGGAAGCCGCCCTTGAAACTGCCCGCAAGGCCGCAGAGGACGGCGACCCGACCGCACTGCTCACCCTGGCTGACCTGTTGCGCACCAATGAGCGCTATGAGGCGGCCATAACGCCCTTGAACGAGTTGTTGGAAGCGAGCCCGTCGCCAGACTGGCGGCTGCTGTTCGCTCGCGGTGCGGCCTATGAGCGTCTGGGCGACTGGCCCCGGGCGGAGGCCGACCTGAAGGCGGCCCTGGCGCTGAATCCCGATGAGCCCGACATCCTAAACTACTTGGCCTATGGCTGGATCGACCGGGGCGAGCGGCTGGAGGAGGCGCTGGCCATGGTTCAGGCCGCCGTCGACGCCAACCCCCGCTCAGGGGCGATGATCGATAGCCTGGGGTGGGGCTACTATCGGTTGGGTCAGTACGACAAGGCCGTGGAGACCCTGGAGGAAGCCGTCGCCCTTGAGGCCGGCGATCCTGAGATCAACAATCACCTTGGCGACGCCTATTGGCAGGTGGGCCGCCGGGATGAGGCGGTGTTCCAGTGGCGCCGGGTTTTGACCCTGGAGCCGGACGCCCGAATTCGAGCCGATGCCGAGGCCAAGTTAGCGTCTGGCGTGGGGCCAGGGGTTCTGGGGGCCGCCGTCCAGGCGACGGCCGCGCCGTCGCCAGAGCCGTCGCGCTAGCTTCTGTGATGTTTGGTCAGGCCTTTGCTCCCGCCAAGGTGAACCTCTTCCTGCACGTGGGCGGGCCGGGGCCTGATGGCTATCATCCCCTGTGTTCCTTGATGGTGTTCGCAGATGTCGGCGATCGGGTCTCCCTGGCGCCGGCCGAGGCGCTGGATTTCACCGTGACAGGGCCCTTCGCCCACGATCTGATCGGCGAGGGCGACAACCTCGTCCAGCGGGCGGCTCAGGCCCTGCTCGCCCGGGTGCGCGGGCCGCGGGCTCCAGTCATGCTGGCCCTGGACAAGCAGTTGCCTGTCGCCGCCGGTCTGGGCGGCGGCTCCAGCGACGCCGGGGCGGCTTTTCGCCTGCTCCGCGCCGCGTGGGCGCCAGAGCTCTCCGATCGGGAGTTGCAGGATCTCGCCGCCGGCCTTGGAGCGGATGGCGCGGTCTGCCTCTGGGGCGCGCCAGCCCTGGCCGAGGGGCGGGGTGAGCGCCTGTCGCCGGCGCCCAGCTTGCCCGTCATGCCAGCCGTGCTGGTCAATCCGAGGGTGGCGACGCCCACCGGAGCGGTTTATGCGCACTTCGACGCCCGGGGCGTCTTCGGCGAGGTGAGCCCGCCGCCCGTGCCGGAGAGTTTTGAGAGCGTTGAGGAGGTCGCTGGCTGGTTGAGCCTGATGCGCAACGACCTCGAGGCGGCTGCGGTGGAGGTCGCGCCCGCCATCGGTGATGTTCTGAATGTCCTGCGAGGCGAACCGGAGAGCCTGGTCGCCCAGATGTCAGGTTCCGGGGCCACCTGCTTCGCCCTGTGCGCCAGCGACATCGAGGCTGAACAGCTGGCCGAGAACCTGGAGCGTCTGCGACCTGACTGGTGGGTCCGCCGCTGTCGTCTGGGCGGGCCCTGGGGCGATTCCCAATAAACTCATGACGTCTTTCTGAGCGCTGTGCTGCGCCTCTGGGGCTGCGCGGTTGACGACGTCGTTCCAAACGAAAACGGGGGCCCCGAAGGACCCCCGTTCCGTGATCAGGCCAGAGCGCCAGATCAGCTGTGGATGGCTTCCCCGTGTTGGGACATGTCCAGACCTTCGACTTCTTCTTCCTCCGGAACCCGCAGTCCGACGGTGAACTTGCAGACCATCAGGATGATGAAGGTGACGACGGCCGACCAGGCGATGGTGGCGATGATGCCGTAGCCCTGGGTGATCACGCTGGCGCCTTCGCCGAGGCCGTTGATGGCCGGGTCGGCCAGGGCGCCGGTGAGCAGGGCGCCGGCGATGCCCGCCACACCATGCACGCCGAAGGCGTCGAGGCTGTCGTCGTACTTCAGCAGCTTCTTCAGCCACACCGCGCCCACATAGGCCGCCGCGCCGCCGACGAGGCCGATGATCAGCGCGCCCTGCGGGTTGACGAAGCCAGCGGCCGGGGTGACCGCCACGAGGCCCGCAATCGCGCCCGAGGCCAGGCCGAGCATGCCCGGCTTCTTGCGCTCGACCCACTCGATGACCATCCAGGTCAGGGCCGCGCCCGCAGCGGCGACCTGGGTATTCATCATGGCCGCAGCGGCGAGGCCGTCAGCCGCCCATTCCGAACCGGCGTTGAAGCCGAACCAGCCCACCCACAGAAGGCTCGCGCCGATCATGGTGTAGACGAGGTTGTTGGGGGCCATGTTCTCAGCGCCGTAGCCCTTACGCTTGCCGAGAACGATGGCGCAGACCAGACCGGCGACGCCGGCATTGATGTGCACCACAGTGCCGCCAGCAAAGTCGAGCACGCCAGCCCCACCAAGGAAGCCGCCGCCCCAGACCCAATGGCAGACGGGGGCGTAGACGAAGATCGACCACAGACCCATGAACAGCAGCATGGCCGAGAACTTCATGCGCTCGGCGAAGGCGCCGGCGATCAGGGCCGGGGTGATGATGGCGAAGGTCAGCTGGAACATGATCCAGAGGAACTCCGGCAGCCCAGGGGTCAGAGCGTGGGCCGTCTCAACGGTCACGCCGCCCAGGAACAACGCATCAAGGCTGCCGATATAGGCGTTCAGACCCTCATCGGCGTTGGTTCCGAAGGCGAGGCTGTAGCCCACCGCCATCCAGAGCACCGTGACCAGCGCCGTGATGGCGAAGCTGGTCGCCACGGTGTTGATCACGTTCTTCTGCCGCACCATGCCGCCATAGAACAGGGCCAGACCCGGAATGGTCATCAGCAGGACCAGGCAGGTGGAGACCAGAATCCAGCCGGTGGAGGCTTCATTCAGCTCCAGTGGCGCCTGGTGAGCGAAGAGATTGGTTGGCGCAGCCTCTTCAGGCGCGGCGTCGGCCGGGGCGGCCGCGGCGTCGGGCGCGACCTCCGCAGCCGGCGCTTCGGCGGCAGCTTCGGCGGGCGGCGGCGGCGAGGCCCAGGCCGAGGCGACAGGCGCCCCGACAATTGCGGCGGCGAGCATCAGGCCCGCCAGCCCCTTGAATTTCAAAGACATCATTGTGGCTATCCCCTTGTCCCGTTCAGTTGCGCCCTTAAAGGGCGGCGGCCCCGGTTTCGCCGGTGCGGATGCGCACCGCGTCTTCGACGTTGACGACGAAGATCTTCCCGTCGCCGATCTTTCCGGTGGCCGCTGCGGCCTTGATGGCCTCGACAGCCTTGGTGGCGGCCGCATCGTCGACGACGGCCTCCAGCTTGACCTTGGGCACGAAGTTCACCTGGTACTCCGCCCCTCGGTAGATCTCGGTCTGTCCCTTTTGCCGGCCGTAGCCTTTGACTTCAGAGACCGTCAGGCCTTCAACGCCGGCCGAAACGAGCGCTTCGCGCACGTCGTCCAACTTGAAGGGTTTGACGATCGCAATGATCAGTTTCATCCGCTCGCTACCGCACGGGCTTTACGCCGCGCGTCCCCTTTTTGGTTCGAGCCGTCACCAAGCCCCATGGCCCCATTCCGACGGTGTCGGTTGACGGCGACTGTCACGCTATCGACGGGGAGGGGCGTAGGGGGCTCCGGGGCCGCCGCTGGTTCATGAAAGCCTAAGACTGCTCAAAAAGGCGGCGCCGTATCGGCCCGTGCGAGCAAAATGACGGCATAAATAGCGCGGTCTGGGCGGTTCTGACGCTCGGGCCAGCTGGTCAGTGGCGCGCGATCACGAACCCGTGATCGCCGGCAACCGATGGCGCCGCTCCGCGTAGTTCTCCCGACCGTGACCCGGTGATCTGGGCCGCGCCCCATAGTCGAGAGGAAGATCATGCGTCTCACCCGCCTTATGTCCGCCACCGCCGCCGCCGCTCTGCTGGCCGGCGCCGCCCACGCTCAGACCGCTGAACCCGCGCCGTCGACGCCGACCGCCGGCGAGCCCTCGGCCCAGGCCGGCGCAGCGGCGCGGACCGGCGGGCAGGTGACGCCGGCTGGCGACATCGTTGAGACTGTCAAGGCGGCTGGCCAGTTCACCACCCTGGTGAAAGCCCTGGAGGCCACCAATCTGGTGGAGCTCCTGAAGACCACGCCGAATCTCACGGTCTTTGCACCGACTGACGCGGCCTTCGCCGCTCTGCCGGCCGGCCAGCTTGACCGGCTCATGGCCGAGGAGAACCGCGCTGAGCTGCAGAAGCTGCTCACCTATCACGTCATCAACGCCCGTCTGGACGGGGAGAAGATCGACAATTCCCGGGGTCCGGTGCCCACGGTCGCCGGCGAGACGGTTCAGGTCGATGGCGTCGAGGAGACCTGGATGATCGGCCAGGCGCGCATCACTCAGGCCGACATCAACGCAGACAACGGCGTGATCCATGTGGTCGATAAGGTGCTGATGACCAGCGACATGCCTGCCGCCGCGGCTCCAGCGGCGACTGGGGCAGACGCGGCCGCGAGCACCGAGCCGGCGGGCCAGGACGACAACATGCAAGGCTCCGAGGCTCCTGGCGCGGAGGCCGCCCCCACTGGGGCTGAGGCCGACACCGCCGCCACGGCGAGCGTCAGCGCCATGCAGCCCATTCCGGACACCCCGGAAAACCGCGCCGCCTACGGCGCTCCGCTCTCTAACGCCGGTAAGCGCACCGCCGCCGCCGGCAACTAGGGAGCCCAATGGCAGGACGTCGGGGGGACCTGCGGCAACACCTTAGTCCAAGGAAATCAGCCATGAACCTCAACCATCTCCTCTCGACGTCCGCGGCCCTGATCCTGGCGGCGTCTGCAGCCCAGGCTCAGACCGCCCCAGGCGGCCCCGCTGACCACACCCGGTCCAGCACCGGTCTGCCGTCCGTCGATTCTACGCGGCCGACTGGCGCTGACGCCGGATATACGACCCTGCCCAATGGCAGGGTCACAGGTTCCACCGCCGCCGCGGATGACGCGGTCAACTCACCCACCGCGATGTCCGCCGAGGTCGAAGGGGCGGCTGAACTTGAGGCCACCGGGGCGGATGCCGGTATGAAATCCCAGGCAAAGGCTGAGTCCGCCAGTGAGATGGGCGCCATGGCGTCCGGCACGGCGGGCGCCCAGGTGACAACCAATGGCCCGATCCCTGACACTAAGGAGAATCGGGCGCGATATGGTGGTCCCCAGTCGCGGGCCGGCAAGATGACCGAGCCCGCCGGCAACTGATCTTCGCCGCGCGCTTGATGCACAGGTCGGCGGGCCCTATGGTCCGCCGACTTTTTTTGCGCCTGCAAATCAGCCCAGATGTCCTCAGAAAAACCGCTCTCGTTTCAGGGCCTGATCCTGAAACTCCATGACTATTGGAGCCGCCAGGGTTGCGTGATCCTGCAGCCGCATGACGTGGAGGTGGGGGCGGGCACGCTTCACCCGGCCACGGTGCTGCGCGCGCTCGGTCCAAAGCCGTGGCGTGCGGCCTATGTGCAGCCGTCCAGACGGCCTGCGGATGGCCGCTATGGGGAGAACCCCAACCGGCTGCAGCACTATTACCAGTACCAGGTGATCCTGAAGCCGAATCCGGACGACCTGCAGGACCTCTATCTGGGCAGCCTGGAGGCCATGGGCCTAGACACCCGCTTGCACGACATCCGTTTCGTCGAGGACGACTGGGAGAACCCCACCGTGGGCGCCTGGGGCCTGGGGTGGGAGGTCTGGTGCGACGGTATGGAGGTCACCCAGTACACCTACTTCCAGCAGGTGGGGGGCGTGGACGTCTGGCCGGTGGCTGGCGAGCTCACCTACGGGCTGGAGCGGCTGGCCATGTATCTGCAGGGCGTCGACCATTTCACCGACCTGGCCTTCAACGATCCGGACGGGCCTGCGCCCATGACCTATGGCGAGGTGTTCCTGGAGAACGAGCGCCAGCAGTCGACGGCCAATTTCGACGGCTATGATGTGGCCACCCTCAAGCGCCAGTTCGAGGACATGGAGATCCAGGTCCCGCGCCTGCTGGCGATGAAGGGGCCGCAGGGCCAGGCCATTGTCCTGCCGGCCTATGACCACGTGCTCAAGGCCAGCCACCTGTTCAACCTGATGGACGCCCGCGGCGCCATCGCGGTGGCCGAGCGCCAGAGCTATATCGGCCGCATCCGCGACCTGACCAAGATGTGCGCCGAGGCCTGGGTAGCCAATGAAGGGGGCAACGCATGAGGCCCGTCCTGCTGGCCGTCTGCGCTGGGTTGATGATGGCGGTCGCGGGCTGCGCCGAGGCGCGTCCGGCGAACGAAGAAATGGTCTTCACGGCCGAGGACGATCCGGTCGTCCTGGCTGCGACCGCCAAGGCGCGCGAGACCCTGCCGATCTTCTGGCGGCTTCACGCGGCTAACCCTGAGGGCTACAGCGCGTTCGCCCTGAAGGTCGGCCTTCCGACGGTCACTCCCGGCAACGAAGAGCACATCTGGGTGGTCGATGTGGTGCGCGACGCCGATGGCGGCCGCGGTCGGCTCGCCAACACGCCCCATGATCTTGGGCGTCTCCAGGCGGGATCACCCGTGACGTTCAAGGACGACCAGATCAGCGACTGGCAGTACGAAAAGGGCGGCAAGCTCTATGGGCATTTCACCAGCCGCGCGATGATGGACCGTTGGAACGCGGCGCAGCGCGCTCAAGGCCTTGCGCTGTTTGCTCCTGAACCGCTTGAGGCCGGAGTCCAGTAATGCCTCAACTCCTTCTTGAGCTCTTCTCCGAAGAGATTCCTGCGCGCATGCAGGTCCAGGCGGCCCGCGACCTGGAGCGCATGGCCCGCGAGCGTCTGGCCGAGCAGGGCTTCCTGCCGGAAGCCATGACCGCGTTTGCTGGCCCGCGCCGCCTGACCCTGGTGATCGAGGGCCTGCCTGAAGCCCAGGCCGACCGCACCGAAGAGCGCAAGGGTCCTCGCGTCGGCTCGCCGGACAAGGCCATGGAGGGCTTTCTCCGCTCCACCGGCCTGACCATGGACCAGCTGGTCGATCAGGACGGGGTCTGGTTCGCCAGGCTCGAACGCAAGGGCCGGCCGACGCCGGAGATCATCGCCGAGATGGTTGAGGCCATCGTACGGAACTTCCCCTGGCCCAAGTCTATGACCTGGGGGCGGGGGACCCTGCGCTGGGTCCGGCCGCTGAAGCGGATCGTCTGCCTGTTCGACGGGGCGGTCGTGCCGCTCTCCATCGACGGGATTGTGAGCGGCGATGTCACCGAAGGGCATCGCTTCATGGGGACGGCCCGGCCCTTCCGGGTGAAGGACTTCGACACCTATCGCGACGGCCTGGCGGCGCACTTCGTGGTGCTGGATGTGGAGGAGCGCAAGGCGCGCATCCTCGACGCCGCCCGCACCCTCTGCTTCGCCCGCAATCTGGAGCTGGTGGAAGACGAGGGCCTGCTGAATGAGGTCGCCGGCCTGGCCGAATGGCCGACCCCTGTGCTCGGCGACATGGACCCGGACTTCCTCGACCTGCCGCCCGAGGTGATCCGCACCTCCATGCGCACCCACCAAAAGTATTTCGCCGTGCGCGACCCGGCGACCGGAGGCTTGGCGCCCCACTTCATCACCGTGGCCAATATCCAGGCCGCCGATGGCGGCGCAGCTATAGCCGCAGGCAACGCCAAGGTGCTGTCGGCCCGCCTGTCGGACGCCCGCTTCTTCTGGGACGAGGACCGCAAGCAGCGGCTGGAAGACCGGCTTGGGAAGCTGAAGGGCGTCACCTTCCACGCCAAGCTGGGCGCCATGTCCGACCGGGTGGCGCGCATCACCGACCTCGCCCGCAGCCTCGCTCCCCGGGTCGGCGCGGATCCCGACGTCGCGGCCCAGGCCGCCCGCCTGGCCAAGGCCGACCTGGTCACCGGCATGGTTGGAGAGTTTCCTGAACTGCAGGGCCTGATGGGCGGCTACTACGCCCAGGCCGAAGGCCTGTCGGCTGACGTGGCCGCCGCCATCCGCGATCATTACAAGCCTCAGGGGCCGGGCGACGCCCTGCCGGAGGGCCCTGTCGGCGCCGCCCTCGCCCTGGCCGACAAACTCGATAGCCTGACCGGCTTCTTCGGCATCGACGAGAAGCCCACGGGGTCGCGCGACCCCTATGCTCTGCGCCGCTCGGCTCTGGGCGTCATCCGCATCGTGCTGGAAGGCGGCATCCGCCTGCCCCTGCGAGAGCTCGCAGGCGACGACCTGGTGGCCTTCTTCGCCGACCGCCTGAAGGTCCTGCTGCGCGACCAGGGCAAGCGGCATGATCTGGTGGACGCCGTCTTCGCCCTGGGCGACGACGACCTCGTGCGGATCGTCGCCCGGGTGGAGGCCCTGGACGGCTTCCTGACCACCGAGGACGGGACCAATCTGCTGGCCGGCTACAAACGGGCGACCAACATCCTCAAGGCCGAGGAAAAGAAGGGCGCCATGCCCTCTGGACCCGCGGTGGCCATGGCGGGCGCGCCGGCGGCTGAGCTGGCCCTGGTGCAGGCCTTGGCTGGCGCAGAGCCAGCCGTGGCCAAGGCCCTGGCCGCCGAGGACTTCGTGTCCGCCATGCAGGCCCTATCGGGTCTGCGCGGTCCTGTGGACGCCTTTTTCGAACAAGTGCTGGTGAATGCTGAAGACCCCGCAGAACGGGACAACCGCCTGCGGCTACTGAGCCAGGTCCGCGACGCCATGGGGCGCGTGGCGGATTTCAGCCAAGTGACGGGATGAGTGGGACGATGACGAGCCTGACCAAGACGCGCTGGGTCTACGCCTTTGGCGGCGGTGCGGCCGATGGCGACGCCTCCATGAAGAACCTGCTGGGGGGCAAGGGCGCCAACCTGGCCGAGATGTCGTCCCTGGGCCTGCCGGTGCCCCCGGGCTTCACCATCACCACCGAGTGTTGCACGCACTATTACGCCAATGAGCAGCGCTATCCCGACGATATGAAGGCCCAGGTGTCTGAAGCGCTTGGACGGGTCGAGGAACTGACGGGCAAGCGGTTCGGCGATGCGGCCAACCCCCTGCTGGTTTCGGTCCGCTCGGGCGCCCGGGCGTCCATGCCGGGCATGATGGACACGGTTCTGAATCTGGGGCTGAACGACCAGACCGTCGAGGGCCTGGCCAAGCTGTCGGGCGACCGCCGCTTCGCCTTCGATTCCTATCGGCGCTTCATCCAGATGTACTCCAACGTGGTCCTCGACCTGGATCACCACATGTTCGAGGAGATCCTCGACGAGCATAAGGAGCGCCTCGACGTCACCGTCGACACGGGGCTCACGGCCGAGGATTGGGAAAAGGTCGTCGCCGACTACAAGAAGGCCGTGGCCAGCGAGCTTGGCTCGGAGTTCCCGCAGGACCCGCAACAGCAGCTGTGGGGCGCGGTGGGCGCGGTGTTCGCCAGCTGGATGAACGACCGGGCCAAATTCTATCGCCGCATGCACGACATCCCCGAGAGCTGGGGCACGGCGGTGAATATCCAGTCGATGGTCTTCGGCAATATGGGCGAGACCTCGGCCACCGGCGTGGCCTTCACCCGCAATCCGTCCACCGGCGAGGCCCGCCTCTATGGCGAGTTCCTGATCAACGCCCAGGGGGAGGACGTGGTGGCGGGCATCCGCACGCCCCAGGCCCTGACCAAGATCGCCCGCGAGGAAATGGGCGACAAGCAGCCCTCCATGGAAGAGGCGCTGCCCGAGGTCTTCGAGCAGTTCAAGGCCGCCGTCGACCGGCTCGAGAGCCACTATCGCGACATGCAGGACATCGAGTTCACGGTCGAACAGGGCCGGCTCTATATGCTGCAGACCCGCAACGGTAAGCGCACCGCCAAGGCGGCCCTGAAAATTGCTGTCGATCTCGCCGCCCAGGGCGTGATCACCCATGAAGAAGCGATCATGCGGGTCGAGCCAGCGTCGCTGGATCAGTTGCTCCATCCGACCATCGATCCCGCCAGCGAGCGCGATGTGATCGCCCAGGGTCTGCCGGCCTCGCCCGGCGCGGCCACCGGCAAGATCGTCTTCGACGCCGACGAGGCCGAGCGCCTGGCCGCCATCCATGAGTCGGTGATCCTGGTCCGCGATGAGACCAGCCCGGAAGACATTCACGGCATGCATGCGGCCAAGGCGATCCTCACAGCCCGCGGCGGCATGACCAGCCACGCGGCCGTTGTCGCCCGGGGCATGGGCCGCCCCTGCGTCTCCGGCGCCGGCGAGGTTCAGATCCACGCCAAGGCTGGCGAGTTCCGTGTTCGCGGCCGGACCTTCAAGGCCGGCGAAATCATCACCGTCGACGGTTCTACCGGCGAGGTGCTGGCTGGCGCGGTGAAGATGATCGAGCCTGAGCTCACCGGCGACTTCGCCACCCTGATGGTCTGGGCCGACGCCCTGCGTCGATTGAAGGTCAGGGCTAACGCCGAAACCCCGCTGGACGCGCGCACCGCCCGCCAGTTTGGGGCCGAAGGCATCGGCCTTTGCCGCACCGAGCACATGTTCTTCGAAGAAGACCGCATCGCTGCTGTGCGCGAGATGATCCTGGCCTCAGATGAAAAGGGCCGCCGCACGGCCCTGGCCAAGATCCTGCCCATGCAACGGGCCGACTTCGTTAAACTGTTCAATATCATGGAGGGCCTGCCGGTCACCATCCGCCTGCTGGACCCGCCCCTGCACGAGTTCCTGCCCCACACCGAGGAAGACCTGAAGGCCCTGGCCAACACTGCAGGCCTCGAGCTGGCGGTCCTGGAGCGGCGGGTGAAGGAGCTGCACGAGACCAATCCGATGCTGGGCCACCGCGGCTGCCGCCTCGGCGTCTCCTATCCGGAGATCTATGAGATGCAGGTCCGGGCCATCTTCGAGGCCGCCTGCGAGATCGCCGAGGGCGGCAAGACCCCGCCGTGCCCGGAGATCATGCACCCCCTGGTGGCCAAGGGCGAGGAGATGAAGTTCCTGCGCCAGCTCACCGACCGGGTGGCCAAGCAGGTGCTGGCCGAGCGCAAGCTCGACTTCCCCTATCTGGTGGGCACCATGGTCGAACTGCCGCGGGCGGCGATCCGGGCCGCCGACCTGGCGGAGAACGCCGAGTTCTTCTCCTTCGGCACCAACGACCTGACCCAGACCACCTTCGGCATCAGCCGCGATGATTCCGGCCGATTCCTGGCCGCCTATATGGACAAGGGCATCTTCGAAAAGGACCCCTTCGTCAGCCTCGACCAGGAGGGCGTCGGCGACCTCATCCGCATCGCCACCGAGCGCGGCCGCGCCCAGCGGCCGGAGATCAAGCTCGGCATCTGCGGCGAGCATGGGGGCGACCCGGCCTCCATCGATTTCTGCGAGCGGGTCGGCCTCGATTATGTGAGCTGCTCGCCCTACCGCGTTCCCATCGCCCGCCTGGCTGCGGCCCAGTCGGCGATCGGCGAACGCGAGAAGGACCGGTAGGCGGGGCGCATCATGGGCCGTGAGCCAACCTTCGACGAGGTGCTTCGCGCCGCCCAGGGCGGTGATGTCGACGCCCAGGAACTGGTCTCAGCCGTCTTCGAGGAAGGCGGGCGTCCTGACGAGGCGGTGCGTTGGATGGCCCAGGCCGCCAAGTCGGGTCGCGCGAGCGCCTGGCGCCAACTCGGCCTCTGGCAGATTGTTGGCTATGGCACGCCTTCAAACCCCACTGAGGGATTTGCGAGGCTGCGGACCGCGGCAGACGCCGGCGACCTGGAAGCCATGACCATGTGCGGCGTGGTGACAGCAGGCGGCATCGGTGTGCCACGCTCGGTCAATGAGTCGATCGGCTGGCTGCTGAAGGCGGCGCAGGCCGGGGAGGGGCGGGCCCTCTGCCAGGTCGCCCTGCTTGTCGGATTGGATGGTGGCGACGCCGATCTCGCCGAGA